>JAAROH010008019.1_pt1 | contig 18093 bp, 9 predicted proteins | sample 7248631 | NCBI WGS metagenome assembly JAAROH01 (sample SAMN09772309, study PRJNA484901) | compost metagenome | isolation source: Vermicomposting unit | place: India
TATCGTATCAACGGTTTGCGACCATTGTAAAGATGTTTTGTCACGGATTCAGGTATATATAAAAATGCCAAATGATGACTATTAATAAATTGCTCGACATCTTCTATGGAAAATAAATCATGGTTTGTCTGCAAAATTCATTTCGTCTCCTTTCATGATCAAAAAATTTACTTCATTATACCATAGGAAGGTATAAAGAAATTGAACAGATGCTTCACACGTTGAGAAGCAGGAGATTCACTTGGAGGGGCTTTAGAAGATGTGTATTGACGGCTTCTATTCTTTAATCGTTTGAATAGAAATATTTGAAAAACTGATTATGAACAAAAACTGGAAGTGATGAATCAAATTTGAGAGTAAACGTTCGATGATTTCAAATTGTGCGGATGATATCGCTTACCTTAACAGTAAAGAACACGGAAAAACGAATTGATGTTAGAAGTCTTTCTTGTATATAACAAAGAAATTTTAACTTATTGCCCTTTGTATTGTTCTTGTTCGTTGATCTGCCGGGCAAAAGTACCTTTTTCTATTTATTAGGCAGCTGGCAGCAAAATCAACGGATGCTCTTTTCTACCCCTTGTAAGTGAACACGTACATTAATTATGTTGAATTACACAAGTCATTCAGCCGCTTTGATGCGAAATCATTCAACATTGCAGACCTTTATGTAGATTTTCTTCGTAAGAAATCTTCTCCAATAAATACATTAACCCCCAGCACCTAAGTACTGGGGAAAAAAACATGAATCCCCCTCTGACGGGGTGAAATGGCCTGCGACGCGGCAGGCAACTTATCATTAAGTTATGAGTTTATTGTTGATATTATGCAAGGAGAGGAACCATTTAGGCTCCTCTCCGTTGGAAAACACAAACGAATCCACGTTTTTTCACGTGTGAAAAGGTCTGTGACGAGACAGACAACTTATTTTGTATTCTAAGTATAGAAAAATCTTGGGAAATGTCAATACAAGATTAATACACTGTCAATACGTTGTAAGTACGTTACAGATTAAATACCCATTTTACACGGTTCATAATCTTATTTAAATCATCCTTGTTTATATTGCCGATATGTTGCTTTAGTCTTACTTTGTTGACTGTCGTTAATTCTTCCACCTTTACGGCGGAAGTCTGCGTTAAAAACGGATAGACTTCCTTTTTGAGAAAATAATGTGTCGCAAGTTTTGGCGATACCTTTGTTTTTCCTTTCCGATCTGTTATAATTTTGGTTTTTAACTTTGTAGTCAGCGGAGCTATCTTAACATTAACGGATGTACGGTTAATTCTGTCATTAGAAAGGACAAGCATCGGTCGTTCTCCGTTTTGCTCTGTGCCGATATTTTCCCCGAGTTCATAAGTGAAAATGGCCCCTTGAACGATCAGTCGTTTCATTTGCGTTTGCTCATTCTCAATCCATTCATTAGCTAATGTGATCTTATTGGGATACCATTTGTCTAGTTTAGCTTTTTTGTCAGCTTTTTTTAAACTAATCATCGCTCCTGTTTTACTGCATCTGATTCCATCTTCTTCTCCCTTTCCCTTTGTTTTATACCGTCACACTCATGATTGTATCACGTCATGATCTTAAAGTTTGTTAAAGCTTCAATATTTTTTCCGCTATACATTCCCATTATTTTGTCGTTTGCAAGGTATGCCGAAACATCAATAGAATGATTATATAACAGTGTTATAACAGAATGTATCGGTGTTTTGACTAGTGATATAGACGAAGGACTAATATTGATTGAACCGAGAGACGTGTGTACCTAGTTAAGAATGAAGGAATCTGCTTTAAGAAAGTATGCTCTCATTCTCCAAGCAAGACGCGGGTGGGAGCGAGGCTATTTAGAAAAGACATTATATTCTCTTGAAGCGTTTTATGGAGATAAAACAGAGCAGCGATATGACGCCAGAAACAAGCGGCAGAAGCAGTAATGGCATGTGTTCGACAATCAAACGTAGCAGTTTGCGAAATGAAGACAAAACGGGAATTAGATCGTTATAACGATAATATACAAACGTTAAAAGTGATGGTGCCAAACAAAACGATCTGCTAAAGTACTCATGATGAGGTTAGATCAACAACAGAAATACATAAAGGAAAGGGATGAACTTCTTACGCGGTTTCTAAAGGAATCCATGGAGACACGCAAAATGATCACTGTGGCCAAAGAGGAAGAGCAAAAGAAGAAAAAGTGTTTTGGTCTCTTCATCTCTTTTGTGATTGTTCATTTCGCATGCATCCTCTTTTCCCTCAAGTTCAGTATTCATGCGAGAATCAAAATTGTACATTTATTAAATTAGCATTCATATGCATCTTCGCTCTGTATGAGTAAAATGTTTGTTGGAGAAAGATAAGATCCTTCCGTTAGAAGCAGGAGTTTCTCTTAAATAGTAGGGGGAAAGGCAAAATAAATGCAAAAAGGACTCTCTTCCTGTATTGTGATAAGTGCACAAACCAAACACAAGGAGAAAAGAGAGGTGAGCAAACATTAAAAGAGATCGAAATGGAATTATTTTCGATGATTCAAGAAACCTTCGGGGAACTGCTTCAACAGGTGTTGGAGTACATCGATCACGAGTGCCCTTGGTAAACAAACGTCACTATGTGCATCAGACGAAATGAGCCGGTGTAGGAAGGGCTTGAAAGGTTTATGATGGAAGAATACAGCTATGACCCGATGATGGACTGGTTTTCTCAATGGAGATAGAACCGCGTGGATCACCGCTTGCCGGGAGTATTTCGGAAAACGGCAGGAACACCGATTTACAAGCATTAAAAGTGTTGAAAGGATTTAAAAAAACAAAAGAGCACATACAAACAGGATGAGATGGTTGGCGAACGCTTACAAAACAGATCGTAAAAACGAAATATACCCAAAAAATCAAAACAGCAAAAAAATCCCCATCAAAATCTTGTCTCAATCTCTCTGCAAATCTATTACAATAGAAATAAAAACATAATTTATAAGGTGATGCATAATGGATTCTTCATGGCTGAAGCCGATTTCTGAGGCAAAGTATTTGGCAACGGACAATGCTTATCGCTATCGGGCGATTTTACGATATTTTTATATGCAGCATGAACGAATGCGGCAATATTTGTTTCCTGAAGAAGTATTTGCATTTTTAAAAGAACATGAGGAGTTTCAGAACTATACGGAAGACGATCTCCAGCAGGATTTAGATCAGCTTGTCAAATGGAAAAACTTAATTGCTCGGCAAGAGACGGTGAATATTCGCACAATCGAAGAATTTAAAAAGAAACGGTTTCGTTATCAATGCAGTCCTTACACGGTTGAAATTGAGAGGATGATCCGCACGTTAGAGAAGCTAGGGGATTCATTCGGAGGATCTTTAGAAAAAACGCGTTTTGACCGTTTATACTCTTCACTCGTTCGAATAGAAAATATTATACAAAACGATTTTCAAGAAAAACGAGAAGAGATTAATCAAATTTGGGAAGAAACATTCGATTATTTCAAAAAAATCATTCAAAATTCTGCAGATTACATCGCTTACCTTAACAGTGAGAACACGGAAGAACGAATGATGTCGGAAGCCTTTCTTGTATATAAAGAAAAATTTACGACATATTTACGCGATTTCATCGTTGCCTTACAGAAAACATCGTTAAAAATTGAAAAGTTGTTGGAAGATATCAGAGAAGATGATGTTCACAAACTAGTCGCAATTGTTGCTGATTATCAAATGACGATTCCTCGATTAGAAGAAATGGAAGTGACGAAAGAACAACTTGAAGAAGATTTATTCGAAAAGTGGAGAGGTCTAAAAGAATGGTTTTTAGGCAGAGAAGGACGTGAAAGTGAATTGTATTTTCTTCAGCACCAAACGAATGAAGCCATTCGCCGCATGACTCGGGTCGTGCAAAGGCTGGGGGAACGTCATCACAATTTCCGCAGCCGCAAGAAAGATTTTCTCCATTTAGCAAAGTGGTTTTCCGAGCTTCCGAGTTTAGTAGATGCCCACCGACTATCCTCTGTTGTTTTCGGCTGTTTCCATACAAAGCATCTCATAACAGAGAACGATGCAACAGAAAACTTTTATCGCGATATTTGGGAAGAAGAGCCGACAGAATGGACGGTAAAGCCTCGCGTTCGCCATTACCGTGAAAAGAAAAAGCCGGAAGCGATCGAAACACATGAAAAAGAGAAACAGGAGATGAAGGAGAAATTTTTGCTGGAGAAAAAACGTGAGAAAGAAGAGTTAGAGAACCTCATTCAAGACAATAAAATCGTATTACGAGAGTTGCCGGTGATCGAACCGCACATTCGAAAAACATTGTTAAGCTGGATAGCAAAATCAATGACAAAACAAGACGGAGTCGTAAAAACGGAAAACGGGTGGAAAGTGAAAATCTTGCAAAAGGATTCTTCCTCGATTCAATTGAAAGCCTCTGACGGTACACTTACGATGCCGAATTATGAACTTTATGTCCTCGAAAAGGGAGAGATGTAACATTGGAAAAGACGGAGCAAGGGTTTGATGAAAAAGCGAAAGAAGCCATGACAGCCCTGTTTGAAAACTTCTGGATTGTCCGGGAAGAGGAACCAGAGCTTTATCAAAAGATTAGAGAACGTGAAAAAGTATTGAAACGTTACTTGCAAGAAAAGTTTGGATATCGGCTAATCATTCACCGCTATTTTGCAAAGCTGGAGAAAATCCCGGCTGAGCCAGAATCGTGGATGGGTATTCAAGATTTTCAAGATATATTAGATTATGCCCTGTTTTGCTGCTTATTAGCATATTTAGAGAGCAAAGCCGTCGATGAAAAATTTCTTCTGTCCGATTTATGTGAAGAGATTCAAGCGATGTATCCCGGGGAACTGCCAATCGATTGGACGAATTATCAACATCGGAAGTCGCTCATTCGCGTGCTGAGAACGTCGGAGCAAATTGGTATCGTAAAACGCGTCGATGGGGATCTTGAAGGGTTTGCAAATAAAGAAGACCATGAAGCACTCTATGAAGTTCCCGTTGTATCCCGCTATTTTATGAGATCATATCCGAAAGACTTGTTTCAATATGAAACGATAGAGGAGATTTTAGAAGAAGAATGGAAAGCGTCCCCGCAAGACTATCGCCGCCATCGGATATATCGGCAACTATTTTTATCGCCAGCCATTTATCGAAGACAAAAAGACGATCCTGACTTTTATTATTTAAGAAACTTTCGCCATCGCTTGCGGGAAGATATTGAAAAACATACTGATTATCACTATGAACTTTTTAAAAATGCGGCACTTTTAACTTTACCGGAACGTCAAAGCCGCTATACGCTGTTTCCAGATCAAAAAGGTACTTCGGAGATTATTCTTCATTTTTCCAAAATTATTCGCCAGCATCTTGATGTTCACATGCCTGATGAATATGGACAAATCCGCTTAACACCAAATGATTTTTTAGGTCTGTTAAAAAAATGCCGTGACGAATTTTCCGAAGGATGGAGTAAAACATACCGCGACATGACAATCTCTCAGCTTTCTGATGAAGTATTGAGTGCATTAAAGGAGTGGAAAATGGCAGAACGTGAAGCGGAGACTGGGATGATTATTCTCTACCCCCTTTTAGGTCGATTAGTCGGAACATATCCTGATGATTTTCTAATGAAAGGAACGAATGAAGATGACGAGTAAATGGGAGTTATATCGAGCGGGAGTGTTAAATTTTTGGTATTATGATGAAGAATTTTTTCATTTCGCAGACGGAAAACTTCTATTGCGTGGAAGCAACGGCTCCGGCAAATCGGTGACGATGCAAAGTTTTCTTCCGGTTCTGCTTGATGGAAAAAAGAGTCCTGATCGCCTCGATCCGTTCGGTTCCCGAGCTAGAAGAATGGAAGATTACTTGCTTGGGGAAAAAGAACTCGTCGACAGGGACGAACGAACAGGCTATTTATTTTTAGAATATAAGCGAAAAAACTCTGAACAATATATCACAACGGGTATCGGCTTACGGGCAAAACGGCAGAAAAATATGGATTTTTGGGGATTTGTCGTTTTTGACAATCGGCGCATCGGCAAAGACTTGCGTTTATATAAAGAAGAAAAGACTGACGGGAAGACGCAAAAAATTCCTTTAACGAAACGGGAGTTGATCACTGTTATTGGTGAAGGCGGTACGGTTGTTGATTCGCAACGTGAATATATGGAGTTAGTGAATAAACATATTTTTCGATTTGAGTCGATTGATGCGTTCCACGAATTGATTGAATTACTCATTCAATTACGCAGTCCGAAGCTTTCAAAAGATTTTAAGCCAACTGTGATCTACGAAATATTAGAAAGCTCGCTGCCAGCACTTACAGATGAAGAGCTGCGACACTTGTCAGAAACGATAGAAAATATGGATCAAGCAAAACAACAATTAGAACAGCTTGAAAAAGACGAGAAGGCTCTAAAGCATCTTTGCCAGCATTATTCGACTTACAATGAGTATATGTTGGCTGAGAAAGCGAATGAATATGTAAAATCGGAAAAAAGCTTTAAAAAGTTAGCTGAAGAAAAGAAACAGTTTGTCGCACAACATCGTGAATATGAGGAAACACTTGCGACATTGAAAGAAGAAACTAGCAAATTATCGATTGAACAAGATGTGCTTCTTAAACGGGAACGTGATTTATCCAATCATGAAGTGTTTCAGGCAGAAGAAAAGCGTAATGAAACAGCGGAAAAACTGCAGAATGTAAACAAAGAGCTCAAAAAGAAAGAAAGATTTATAGATGAAAAACGAGAGCAAGAACGGAAAATTGAACAAAACTTAAACATGTATGAAGAACGTTTCGAACAGTTATTGAAAAAGCTAACAGAACAGTTAGAAATGATGCGGAACGATGCGTTAGAAAGCTCTTTTTCCGAGCATACAATCAACGAAGAAGATTTTCAGCGGAACCGAGAATATGAATTTGATTTTACCGTATGGAAGCGGGAAGCTAATGCACATTTTGATCGACTGGAGCAAATTAACGGACTTTGGAAAGAACATGATGAAATTCAATTACGTTATGAAGAAACGTATAAAGAGCTCGGCGAATTAAATAGGGAATTAGACCAACTAAAAAATGAAGAGAAAAAATGGTATGAACTGGTTGAAGACGAAAAATCCCGTTTGCAGGAAAGCGTGTTTGAATGGAGCAAAATGTATCCGGATATAAAGGTGGATGACGAAGCATTTCAAGTATTTTTACAAAGGTTGAATGAGCTATATGAGCGCTATCATTTCGAAGAGGTGAAACAACCGTTTACGAATCAATATTATCAATCTTTAGAATCGTGGAAAGCGGAAAAAATTAAAAAACAACATGAAATGAAATTGATAGAAAATGAAATTCGTGAAACGGAAGAAAAATTACGCTATTGGAAGGAACAAAAAGATCCTGAACCAGAACGAGACATGCAAACGGTGCAAACAAGGGTTTTGTTAAAAGAGAAAGGAATACCTTACGTTCCGTTTTATGCAGCTGTGGAATTTCAGGAGCACGTTTCTGAAGAGTTGCGGGAACGGATCGAATCTACATTAAATCATGCTGGATTGCTCGACGCTTTAATTGTGGAAGCGGATTTAGATATCCAATATGATCGAGTAATCATGCCAAACCCGGCAATGATGGCACACACGCTAGAGGATTATTTAAAACCTGATGTAGAGAATGACTCAGGTGTTTCTAAGGAACGAATCGAAGCGGTATTGCGCAGTATTATCGTATCGGACGAACCGCAAGAAAAGGATTATTTTGTCATAAACGAATCCGGACAATATTCACTAGGACTTTTAAAAGGACATGCCCCTGAAAGGGAAAAGGCAAAGTATATTGGAAGAGCCGCACGGAAACGGCTGCGTCTTGAGAAAATTCAGCAATTTGAGGAAGAATTACAGCTTTTAAACACTCAACTCAGAGAAAAACGAGAGCAGCTGGTAGCCATTGATGAACGAATCCGCCACATTACGGAAGGGTTTCAATTGTTTCCAACTGACAAAAATGTCAAATATGCCTATGACCAGTGGGAGCAAACGAAACTCCTGGCAGCAAGCAAAGAACAAGAAACAGTAAGGAAAAATGAAAAACTCGGACAAATCGCTCGAGAATGGCAGCAAGTGAAAAATACTTTGCGCAACAAGACAGAAGGACTGGACCTTAAGTTTTCAAAAAAAGGGTATGAAGATGCTTTGTCTTATATGAAATCATATTTAAAAGAGTTAAATGACGTACAAATTACTCATGGAAACATTGTGCACACCGATGAAATGATCAAAAATCTAAATGATCAGCTTGAAACATTACAAAACGAAATAGACGAAGCGAAAGGCGAAATCAATGTTCTTCTCGATCAACAACAGCGGGTATCACTTGAACTTGAGCATATCGAATCGATGTTAACGAAAATGGGAGCGGAACATATTCGCCAAGAGATTCAACAGATTCGAGAACGATTAACGTTTTTAAAAACGGAAATTCCTCAGAAAATTAAGAAGCAAGCAGACATCGGGAATCAGCTTTCAAACATGGAAAACAAATTAAGCAGTTTAGAGAGAAAACTGGAATTTGCAAAGGTTCTTGTCCAAGCATGGGAAGAGCTATTTGCCAAAGAATTGGAACGAGGGCTAGTGTTTGTTGACGAAAATGAAACAGGCTCGCTTTTGGACAAAGCAATAGACATTTCCAAGAAATATGGTTCTGTATTAAAAGAGAATACACGACTTTCTGTCACCGAACGATTAAACCGAATATTTTTCCAAGAACAACCGAATTTAATCGAATATCGTCCGGCACAGGAACCTGCCGATTGGAACAAACAAAATCCGTTCGTCGAGCTTTCATTAGATGAGGAATCGGAGCTAAAAGCGAACGATTGGAAGGAAAAAGCAGGACGCATCATCATTTTACTAGACTACAAAGGACAACGCGTTACACCATATTATGTATTAAAAGAGATTGAAAAAGATATATTGCTGCAAAAAGAATATATTAACGAACAGGACCGCGAATTGTATGAAGATATTATTTTGAAAACGATCGGGCGAATATTGCGAAGCCGCATACAGCGTGCCGAACGCTGGGTTAAAGATATGAACGCATTAATGGAAAAACGTGATACTTCTTCAGGTCTGACGTTTTCAATTCAATGGAAGCCGAAGACCGCGGAAACCGAAGAAGAAATGGACACGAAAGATTTAGTCGAATTGTTGCGAATGAATTCGCGGCTGCTAAAGGAAGAAGATTTGCAGCGGGTTACGATGCATTTCCGCTCAAAAATCAACCGAGCGAGAGAAATGCTTGAAGAACGTGGGCAGGGCAATACGCTTCACCAAGTCATTAAAGAAGTGCTCGATTACCGAAAGTGGTTCTCGTTTACGCTTTATTACCAAAAAACAAATGAACCAAAGCGGGAATTAACGAACCAAAAGTTTTATAAATTTAGCGGCGGAGAAAAGGCGATGGCGATGTATATTCCTCTTTTTGCCGCGGCATATTCACGATATCAAGAGGCTGCAGAGGATGCTCCATATATTATTTCGTTAGATGAAGCGTTTGCCGGCGTTGATGAAAATAACATTCGTGATATGTTTGCTTTAGTCGAAGAGCTTGGTTTTAACTATATCATGAACTCTCAGGCACTTTGGGGAGACTACGACACGGTACCATCGCTTTCTATTTGCGAGCTAGTCCGCCCGAAAAATGCACCGTACGTTACGGTTATTCGATATCATTGGGATGGAAAAGTGAAACGACTTGCGACAAATCCGGACGAAGAATTTACTTTTACATCATCCATATAGGAAGGATGGTTCATGTTGGAACAAAAAGTAGCGGATGCTGTTGAGTTTTTTCGCGGTGAACCCGGCTTTCACCGCCTTTTTTTGCTGATGAAAAAGAAATATCAATCACTCGGGAGAATCGGCGGAACGGTCAAATTAGACGGTTTTTCCTTTGAAGAAAAAGAAGCGCTCGGGGCGTTTTTTGGGAAGGATTTTCATCAAGAATCTACTCCTTCGGTTTCATTAAAAATGTTTGCCGAACAATTAGAGAAAACGCGCTTTGCCGGTATACCGCTCGTTACGCTACTTGAGAATTATTTTGGTGAAGACATTACAACCAATCAAGAGAAGAGGGAAACAGATCGGAAGAAAAAAGAAGAATTTTTTCAAAACCTTATTCATCAATATCCCGAACAAGCAAGGCTTCTGTCTTTTATAGCTGAATCAGCTCCCCAAAACCGCTTTATTCATATCGCCTATTCGCAAGATCGGGAACATTTGGAGACTGTTTTAAAGAATGTGTGCACTGCGCTTCAACATTTGCCGAAAAAAGGTGATTATGAACGTCTTTCAATTTTTTCACAAAAAGTGCTAAAAGATCCGCACGCATTTGACTTACATACGTTTCAAGGAAAAGTATTTCTTCATGCACTTCAATTTTACTCTGATCAAGACTATGACTTATCATCAGTCGAGGAAGTCAATGAGCTCCTGCAATCATTTGGCATTTTACGGGAAGATATTTTAAACTTTGTGACATGTGCGGGAATTTTGACAGAAACGGAACAGGGAATTCATTCTGTGTTTGCTTCTGCTGTAAAAACCAATACAGTACTCAATGTGCCATTGCGGGAAATATTGAAGTTAAAGCGTGCATATCCTGCTAAGGGGCAGACCGTATTTGTCGTTGAGAACTCAGGCGTATTTTCCGCTTTGTTGGATTTATTTCCTGACGCTTTTCCGCCGCTGATTTGCACAAATGGGCAATTTAAACTAGCGTCACTAATGTTAATAGACTTAATCATCCAAGAAGGTTGTCAAATATATTATTCTGGTGATTTTGATCCTGAAGGACTAAAAATGGCGCAGCGATTAAAGGAGCGGAATCAGGAGCATATTCATTTATGGCATTTCCAATTAGAAGATTACTTAGCGTCATCTCCAGAGGTTTTGCTGTCGGATGACCGAGTAGCGAAACTAGAAACTGTTACGATCGAAGAATTGCAGCCGATCAAAGAGAAAATGCGGGAAATAAAAAAAGCTGGGTATCAAGAAGAAATCCTGAAGAAGCTTTATGAAGATATTTGTCGCCACATGTGGGATTAGGCTGGAAACATGATTTGCGAGTCTGTTCCCATTCGATTTGCTAACAATGTGCGAATGGGGACAGGTGGTTACATAGTAAAGAAAATACTCGTTTGGATAGACGTGCTTACTTTTCGAGTTTATATTAACATATTTCATTATTTGAGGTTTTAAGCTTTTTGTTGGTTTTAAATTAACTCGAATGTCTATTTCTTTTTCTATATGATGAGCTTGCTCATTTTGGTGCAAGTGGTCAATAATTCCTATGTTGAAATGGAAAGACAAGCGAATTATTTTGCAGCTGCTCTAATATTGCCGAGGAAGCTCTTCCTATACTCATATAAAGCTAGAGGAGTTTATTAATGAAAGAAATTTTGGATGGTTTCTATAAATGCGATGATTGTAAGAAGTTATCATATATGTTTAATAAGTTACAATTCAATACCAATGCCAGCAAAAGCAAATGTACCAAAGGAAATAAAAACACTCAGTTGAAATTAAGTTGGACCGCCAAACTCTAATGGAGAAAAGATTTGAATGTACCAAAACAAGTTTAACCTAGATTTAGAAATGTTGCATCAACTTCTTCGAGGAAATTCAAAAAATTTGCGGTTAAAATAAACCAGATTTTACAAGCTCAAGCATCTGAAAGGATCGGATTTGAAATTGGCTAGTATTTTTAGACCCATTCATTTTTACACAATTATACAGACTTAACTCTATTAAATAGATGTATGACTGGAAATGATATATATTGTAAAATTTATGATAAAATAGCACTATATACATGTTCTTATGGGTGAGGTGTGTATATGTCGCAAAATTTTCGCTTTTTAGAAGAAAAATGGGAAGTTCTCGCCCGTGTTGGGGAAACAGCAGAACGAAATGTCTATCAAAATCCAAATGTGGCGATAAGTGAGCTTAGAAAATTTGCTGAAACTATAACAAAATATATTTTAGCGTTAGAAGAAATAAAGGAAGAACGCAGAACTGATCAACAGGAGCGTCTGAGAATTCTTTTTTATGAGCAAATTCTGCCGAAAGAAATATATGACTTATTTACGGTCATTCGTTTGAAAGGGAATCAAGCGGTACATAATCCGAGCTATGGTGAAGTAAATGAAGCCAAAGCTTTATTGCATATGGCGTTTCGAATTGCGGTTTGGTTTATGGAAGTGTATGGCGATTGGTCATTTCAAGCTCCAGAATATATCGAACCGACACCGCAAACATCTATATCAGAAGATGAATTGAACCATGTAGTTAAGTCATACGAAGAAAAGCTTGCTCAGTTGGAAACAGAGCTTGAGAAGATACGCAAAGAACAGCTATATATAAGCAATGAAGAGAAACAAAAACGACGTGAGTACTCACAACGCGCCGTTGCCAACTTTGAATTGACAGAGGCAGAAACCCGTATTCTTATTGATCAGCAATTACGAGATGCTGGCTGGGAGGCTGATTCAGAAAAGCTGCGTTTCTCAAAAGGAGTTCGTCCGGAAAAAGGAAAAAACATGGCGATTGCGGAGTGGCCTTTAAAACATGGTTACGCTGATTATGCTTTATTTATTGGCCCCGAGCTAGTAGGGATCATTGAAGCGAAACGTGCTAGTAAAGATATCCCATCTGACATTGAGCAAGCAAAAGAATATGCAAAACTTATTGTTCGGCATGGCCATGAAGTGATCCATGAACCATGGGGAGATTACTATGTTCCATTTTTGTTCGCAACCAATGGCCGCCCCTTTTTAAAACAGCTAGAACAAAAGTCAGGCATTTGGTTTTTAGATGCGCGGAAATCAACGAATCACCCTCGACCACTTCAAGGATGGTACACTCCTCAAGGACTGAAAAATCTATTAGAAAAAGATACGGAACGTTCGGAACAATTTTTGCGTGATGAAAAATTTGATTATCTTAAATTACGAGACTATCAAGTCAAAGCTATTCAAGCGGTCGAAAAAGCATTGGAAGAGAAAAAACGCAGCATTTTAATCGCCATGGCAACCGGAACAGGGAAAACAAGAATGGCGATTGGTCTCATTTATCGATTGATCAAAGCAAAGCGTTTTAATCGTATATTATTTCTTGTCGACCGAAAAGCTCTTGGAGAACAAGCGGAAAGCGCTTTTAAAGAAAGTAAGCTGGAAAATTTCCATACGTTCACTGAAATTTATAGCTTACAATCGTTATACGATCAAAAACCAGATGATGAAACGAAAGTACATATCGCTACCGTACAAGGAATGTTAAAACGCATTTTCTACAACGAGAAAACAGAAAACATTCCATCGATTGATCAATATGATTGCATTATTGTCGATGAAGCCCATCGAGGCTATACACTAGATAAAGAGATGAATGACATAGAAATTGAAATAAGAGATCACAATGACTATGTAAGCAAATATCGAAAAGTACTTGATTACTTTGATGCCGTTCGCATCGGTTTAACAGCAACTCCTGCGCTGCATACAACAGAAATTTTTGGACCGCCGGTTTTCACTTATTCTTATCGTGAAGCAGTTGTCGATGGATATTTAGTCGACCATGAACCACCGTATCAATTTGAAACGGTATTAAAAAAGGAAGGAATCACTTGGGCCAAAGGTGAAAAGGTCGACGTATATGATACGGTTTCCGGCACAATTTCACAAGAATACCTTGAAGATGAAGTGAATATTGAGGTTGCACATTTTAATACAAAAGTTATCACAGAAAGCTTTAATCGTGTTATTATACGAGAGTTGACGAATTATATTTCTCCTGACGATGAAGGCAAAACATTGATATTTGCAGCGACAGATGATCACGCAGACTTAGTCGTACGTCTTTTAAAAGAAGAATTTGAAAAAGTATACGGTGAAGTCGAAGACAATGCGATTATGAAAATTACAGGCTCCATTAAAGACCCATCAGGTGCGATTCGACGCTTTAAAAATGAAAAATATCCAACTATTGTTGTGACGGTGGATTTGCTAACGACAGGTGTCGATGTTCCAGCAATTACAAATCTCGTCTTCTTGCGCCGCGTTCGCTCTCGGATTCTTTATGAGCAAATGCTAGGCCGAGCAACGAGAAGATGTGAAGAAATCCGAAAAGATCACTTTAATATTTTCGATGCGGTTGGAATCTATGAGTCTTTAAAACCATATACAAGCATGAAGCCTGTTGTCACTCGACCAAATATTTCACTGACTCAATTAGTAGAAGAATTAGAAGGTTTAGAAAAAGAAGAACACCTTCAGCATCAACAAGAACAAATTATAGCCAAAATCCAACGAAAAAAACGCCAATGGTCAGAGAAGCAGCACCAAGACTTTAAAGTATTATCTGGTGGAAAAACAGTTGATGAATTTATAGATTGGGTAAAAAACTTGAATCCTGCTGAATTAACTGGACAGTTAAAAGAGTATAAATCGATGTTCCGTTATATGGATGAAAATCGCTATCGGGAAAATAAACAATATATTTCCACGCATGAAGATGAACTTATTGGAGTTAAACGCGGATATGGAAATGCGGAAAAACCGGATGATTATTTACAATCATTTGGAGAGTTTATCCGAAACAATATGAACAAAATCCCTGCGCTAATGATTGTATGTCAACGTCCAACTGAATTAACGAGAGAAGAGTTAAAGAAATTGTTGCTTGAATTGGACCAAAAAGGTTTTTCCGAGAAAAAATTACAAGCAGCTTGGCGCGAGGCGAAAAATGAAGACATCGCAGCGGACATCATCGCCTTCATCCGCCAGCAAGCGTTAGGCGATCCGCTTATTAGTCATGAAGAACGAATTAAACACGCCATGAAGAAAATTTACCAAATGAAAGCATGGCCGCCTGTTCAAAAGAAATGGCTGGAACGTATTGAAAAGCAATTACTGCAAGAATCTGTTCTTCATCCGGACCCTGAAAAGGCTTTTGAATATGAACCTTTTAAGAGCCGTGGAGGCTTTAAACAATTAAATCAAATTTTCGATGGACAATTAGCACAAATTGTTCGCGAAATTAATTATAATTTGTATAACTATCACCAAAAGAAGGAGCAAGCGTAGATGAACAACAGAGAAATCGTCCAAAAACTATGGAATTTATGTAACGTTCTTCGTGATGACGGCATTACGTATCACCAATATGTGACAGAGCTAACATATTTGCTGTTCTTAAAAATGATGAAAGAAACCGGTCAAGAATATATGATTCCTGAAAAATATCGTTGGGATTCGTTAGTAGAAAAAGACGGGATCGCACTTAAAGAGCATTATCAACAGCTGTTGCTTGATTTAGGAAAAGAGGAAAATGAATTATTAAAACAAATTTATACAGATGCGACATCTAATATTAGAGAACCAAAGAACCTAGAAAAAATTATTCAATCGACCAATAACTTAGATTGGTACAATGCGAAGCAAGAAGGATTAGGGGATTTATACGAAGGGCTGTTAGAAAAAAACGCGAGCGAAGTGAAATCGGGAGCGGGGCAATATTTTACGCCTCGCGTCCTTATTGATGTTATTGTCGAACTTGTCAATCCCGAGCCGGGCGAACGCTGCCATGACCCTGCTGCGGGAACATTCGGCTTTATGATCGCGGCAGATCGCCATGTTCGTAAACAAACCGATGATTATTTTGACTTATCTCAAGAAGAAATCGAATTTCAAAAATACAAGGCATTCTCAGGAGTAGAGCTTGTCAGAGACACGCATCGTCTAGCGGTCATGAATGCGTTGCTTCATGATATTCATGGCGAAATCTTGTTAGGTGACACCTTATCATCACTAGGAGAAAGTTTGAAAAATTTTGATGTGATTTTAACGAATCCGCCTTTTGGAACAAAAAAAGGCGGCGAGCGGGCAACACGAACTGACTTCACCTTTACAACATCGAACAAACAGTTGAATTTCTTGCAGCATATTTACCGCGCTCTCAAGGCAAACGGCAAAGCTCGTGCCGCGGTTGTCCTTCCAGATAACGTCTTGTTTGAAGGCGGGGTAGGAGCCGACATTCGCCGCGACTTAATGGATAAGTGTGATTTACATACAATTTTACGCTTGCCAACTGGCATTTTCTATGCCCAAGGAGTGAAAACGAACGTTTTATTCTTCAACCGCGGGACAACAGATGTCGGCAACACGAAAGAAGTATGGGTGTACGATTTACGAACAAACATGCCTTCCTTCGGCAAACGGAATCCGCTAACGAAAGAACATTTTGAAGGATTTATCAAGGCTTATACGGCAGAAGATCGCAGCCAAGTCAAAGACGAGCGCTGGAATGTGTTCACACGTGAAGAAATTGCGAAAAAAGGCGACAGCTTGGATATTGGTCTAATTGCTGATGAATCCTTGTCCGTCTACGAAAACCTGCCAGACCCAATCGAATCTGCAGAAGAAGCGGTGGAAAAATTAGAACTAGCGATTTCGTTACTAAACGAAGTCATTGCCGAGTTAAAAGCTGTCGAACAACCGAACACCTACCAAACAGATTCTAAAGAAATGCTAAAAGTCGCAGAAACATCTGAGGTGCTTGAAAAATGAGCAAAAAGAAACAAAAATCGATGGAAGAACTACTAGAAGAAGCATTAGTGCCGGAAGAAGAACAGCCTTATAAAGTGCCGGAGAATTGGGTGTGGGTGAGATTAGGTAGTGTAATTAGTAGTGTAAAAGGAAAAAAACCAAAAGAATTATTAGAAACTAAGGAGAGTAAATCTATTCCATATGTCACAATAGATTATTTAACAAATGGTGTTACCGAAGAAACAAAATACGTTCCTGAACAAATATCCAAAGTTAGATGTAACAAAGAAGATATACTAATGGTTTGGGATGGCGCAAGGTCGGGATTTGTTGGAAGGGGGGGTGAAGGCGAAGTAGGCTCAACCCTTGCCAAAATAGAAAAGAGAAAATTTGACACAGGTTATCTTTATTACTTTCTTAAGTCAAAATATGAATATATTAATAACAATCATCGAGGAACTGGTATTCCTCATGTTAATCCTGAAGTATTATGGAATATTCCATTTCCGGTTTCGCCTCTAAACGAACAAAAACGCATTGCTGAGAAGATCGAGAGGCTTTTTGCAAAAATTGATGAAGCAAAGCGGTTGATTGAAGAAGTAAAAGGGTCGTTTGAACTTCGACGAGCAGCGATTTTGGATAAGGCCATTAAGGGGGAACTAGTTAGCCAAAGTCCTCTTGATGAATCAGCAGATAACTTATTAAAGTATATTGAAGAACAAAAACATCATTTAGTCAAACAAAAGAAAAGTAAGAAAGAAAAACCTTTGCCTAGTGTAGAACAAAATGAACTTCTTTATAATATTCCTGAAAACTGGTGTTGGGTAAGACTTGGAGAGGTAATAGAGCTAATTTCCGGACGCGATGTTAGTGCAAAAGAATGTAACAATGAGGGTGTTGGTGTCCCATATATTATGGGGGCAAGTAATATTGCAGACGATAGTCTAATAATTGAAAGGTGGATCGAAAAGCCCTCAGTTGTTGGAAAAAAAGGCGATGTACTTTTATCAGTAAAGGGAACTGTTGGCAAAACAATAATTCAAGAAGTAGAAGAAGCTCATTTGAGTAGACAAATAATGGGATTAAGACCTATACATGTGCATAACGGTTACTTGAAGATTTTTATCCAGACATATGTGCAAGTGTTAAAGGAAAAGTCTAAAGGGGTAATTCCCGGAATTTCTCGTGAAGATGTTCTCTTAGCTCCATTTCCATTACCACCATATAATGAGCAAAAACGCATTGCTGAGAAGGTAGATATTTTATTAAGTAAATTAGAAACTGAAAAAGAAATGGTTTTAGAAGTTGAACAAAAACTTAATTCATTAAAGCAATCTATCCTAAACAAAGCCTTCCGCGGCGAGCTTGGTACAAACGATCCAACAGATGAACATGCGATTGAGTTGTTAAAGGAAGTGTTAAAATCTAAATAAAATACTGTAGTTGAGCAATTTTCATTACAATAATTACCATGTAAAAAGAGACAAACG
>JAAROH010008021.1_pt1 | contig 18066 bp, 15 predicted proteins | sample 7248631 | NCBI WGS metagenome assembly JAAROH01 (sample SAMN09772309, study PRJNA484901) | compost metagenome | isolation source: Vermicomposting unit | place: India
AAGGCACGTCTCGCTTCTATGAGCCATTTTTTTCATTTTTTCAAAGCAATTTGTCTCATAGAAAACAATCTAAACAATTTTCCCCAATTTATTTCGATTTTGTGAATTATATAACTTATTATTGAAAAAATTGCCCCAGAGGTCTAAAGTGAAAGAGTAGTAATTTTTCATGTGAAAGGGGAATAATAAAATGTCTGATAGTAGAGTTTTAGGAAAAGTAGCTTACGTAACAGGTGCTGGTCAAGGGATTGGAAAAGCAATAGCAGAACGGCTGGCAAAGGATGGTTTTGCAGTTTCATGTGCAGACTTTAACATAGATGCAGCAAACCAAGTTGCTGATGGAATAAATAAAAACGGTGGAAAAGCCATTGCTGTAAAAGTGGATGTTTCTGATCGTGATCAAGTTTTCAATACAGTTAACGAAACCGTTGAAAAATTAGGCGGATTGGATGTTGTTGTAAACAATGCAGGTATTGGACCGTCAACACCAATTGAAGAAATCACCCCAGAAATTTACCGAAAAGTTTTTGATATCAATGTCGGTGGAACACTTTGGGGAATCCAAGCTGCAGTTGCTGCCTTCAAAAAATTAGGGCATGGCGGTAAAATCATAAATGCATCCTCTCAAGCCGGTCAAGTGGGTAATCCTAACCTAGCTGTTTATGGTGGAACAAAATTTGCTATTCGTGGAATTACACAAACAGCAGCACGTGATTTAGCCCATCTTGGAATAACAGTAAATGCTTATTGTCCGGGAATTGTAAAAACACCAATGATGATGGGGATTGCAAAAGAAGTCGCTGATGCTGCCGGCAAACCATTTGAATGGGGTTTGAATCAATTTGCGCAAAATATTACATTGAAACGTCTTTCTGAACCGGAAGACGTAGCCGCTTGTGTATCTTATTTAGCTGGTCCGGACTCCGATTATATGACCGGTCAAGCATTAATTATCGATGGCGGTATGGTATTTAATTAATTTTATTCATTGGAAATAATGAACAATAAAACCTGCGATGGGAAACTGTCGCAGGTTTTTTGTGTATTGGATAAGTAAACCAATGGTGGGATATTTTGATAAGGGATAAGTGAAAACGCAATGATAGAAGAGAAACAATACCTTTAAGTAACTATCCTATCTACGTCTATATTCAAGAGATAATTGTAAATATACTGGCACCAATGCAAAATTTCATTGTGCAAATGCCCAAAAAAGTTCGTTGTTTTATCAATTGTTAACGGTTTTATATTTTAATATAATTTAAACGTATTCAATAAAAGCGCTTTTATGACAAGGTGTTTGTGAAAGGATTAACAAAATTTAGCTTACTTGGGTTTTTTAGTAGAATTTTACATTTTGTGCAATCTCATAAAAATTCTTAAATAAAGTTGTATTGAAATGAGGAGGTTTTCATATGGAAGCAATTCATATTAGCTGGATTGGCGCTTTAAGCGGTTTATTGTTGGCAATTATTTTCATATTATTTAAATTATCACCTACCTATTCATTAATATTGGGAGCAATTGCGGGCGCTTTCATTGGTGGCGCGGGTTTTTCGGATTCAGTTTCGATATTGATTTCAGGAACACAAAGCGTCATGGGTACCGTTGTCCGGATTATTGCTGCCGGTGTTTTTGCCGGTGTGATGATGGAATCAGGCGCTGCTGAAACAATTGCTAAGGTAATTGTTGATAAACTTGGTGGAACGAAAGCGATGCTCTCCTTAGCATTAGCAACGATGATTATTACAGCGGTGGGTGTCTTTATACCGGTTGCGGTTTTGATTGTCGCTCCAATCGCTTTATCTGTCGGAAACAAAATGGGTTACTCTAAAGTGGCATTACTTGTTGCATTATCCGGTGGAGGAAAAGCAGGAAATATTATTTCACCAAACCCGAATACGATTGCAGCTGCGGGCGGTTTTAACCTTGATGTAAACCAAGTAATGCTCGCTGGTTTCGTCCCTGCAGTTTTTGGTGTCATTGTTACTGTATTTCTTGCATCAAGAATTAAATTTAAAGGTACAAAAGTAACGGATCTTGAGGTAGCTGAATTGGAAAAAGCTAATACGACAAATTTGCCATCTTTTTCAAAAGCATTGATTACCCCAATTATTGCGATTGTTCTTTTAATGATCAGTCCGGTTGGTTCGATACTCGGTGTTGATTTCCTAGCAAATTTGAAAATTGATTCCTTATTTATTTTACCATTTGCAGCTGTTGTTGGATCAATTGCCTTAGGGAAGAAAAAGCAAATCTTGGACTACTGCTCAGCCGGATTAGACCGAATGACACCAACAATCTTAATTATTATTGGTGCAGGTGCGATTGGTGGGTTAATTACAGCCTCTAATTTACCTGAAAAAGTAGTATCCCTTGTCGAGGCTTCCGGTATTTCCGGAGTGTTCTTAGCACCAATTGCAGGGACATTAATGGCGGCCGCTACAGCTTCTACATCAACAGGTGTAATTTTGGCAACCGGATCATTCTCACAAGCAATATTAAATACAGGTGTGGCACCGCTATCAGCAGCAGTTATGACACATGCCGGGGCTACAGTAATTGACCACTTGCCGCATGGAACCTACTTCCACGTTACTCGAAATGCAATGAACATAAGTATGAAAGATAGAATGACTGTGGCTTTATATGAAAGCATTGTCGGTTTAACAATGACAATCGTTGCAACAATTCTTTACGGATTTATTTTATAGGCGCTATTAAATTTGGTTGTTGATCACCGCTCAAGTACTCACGTTCAGTGGGGCATGTGGTAAGCCTTGTGGGGCAATAGCTTAATGGTGTCTTTACTGTCCAGCTAGTCCCACAGGTATCTATGCCTTCTACTCCAAACAACAATCAGTCAAAATCAAAATCATTCTTTGACAAAACAATTTTATTCTAGGGGTGACGGTAGATGGGGAAAGTATTTGTATTAGCTCCGGATTCATTTAAAGAAAGTATGACGGCAAAAGAAGTATGTGAAGCAATGGAAATTGGAATTAAAAGAGCGATTCCTGATGCTGAATGTATTCATGTTCCAATGGCAGACGGCGGTGAAGGGACCGTTCAATCGCTTATTGATGCAACGGGTGGAACTTTAGTAAAAAAAGAAGTGACCGGACCGCTCGGCACAAAAGTGGTTGCCGGGTACGGTATTCTTGGTGATGGCAAAACAGCTGTCATTGAGATGGCGGCTGCAAGTGGGATTCATTTTGTTACGAAAGAAACGAAAAACCCGTTAATTACTACGACTTATGGAACCGGTGAATTGATTAAGGATTGTATCGAGCAAGGCATTACTGATATTATTTTAGGAATTGGCGGAAGTGCGACAAATGATGGCGGTACGGGTATGGCAGCCGCTCTTGGTTATAAATTTTTGGATGAAGATGGAAAAGAGTTGAAACTTGGCGGTGGCTTTTTAGATAGGCTCGCCACCATCGACACGTCTAATGTGATTCCCGGATTGAGAGATGTTCATATTTTGGTCGCATCAGATGTAACGAACCCATTATGTGGCGAACATGGTGCATCCAGAGTTTTCGGTCCGCAAAAAGGAGCCACACCTGAGATGGTGGAAATTCTCGATAATAATTTACGACACTATGCACAAGTGGTGAAAGATCAGCTTGGTATTGACGTGCTTAATGTACCCGGTGCCGGTGCTGCCGGGGGTCTCGGTGCAGGATTACTTGCTTTTACAAATGCCACGATGAAAAAAGGAATTGAAATTGTTATCGAATATACAAACTTAAAAGAAAAGCTTCGACATGCAGATTATTGTTTTACAGGTGAGGGCGGCATCGATTTTCAAACAAAATTTGGGAAAACCCCCTATGGAGTTGCAAAAGTTGCAAAAAGTGTGAACCCAAATATGAAAGTGATTGCCTTAGCGGGTTATATTGGCAAAGATGTTGAGGTACTGTATGAAGAAGGTTTTGACGCAATTTTTGGAATCGTTCCGGGCGCTGCCGAACTTAGTACATTATTAAAACAAGGTTCAGAGAACGTTGCTCGGACAGCGGAAAGTGTGGCACGATTGTTGCGATAAAGAACAGAACAACCATTAAAAAAGAGCCGGTGACGTATTGAACCCGGCTTTTTTCAGATACCGGCAGGTCGGAATACCCTTAATTTGCTTAACCTTGCAAATGTTTCTCTACTTTATCCGGTTGATTAAAATAAAAAGCAGTTCAACAAGTTCTAATATATTTTTCGGATCTTTGCCAGTGATTTTTTGGATTTTTTCCAATCGGTAATTTAGCGTGTTTCTGTGTATGTTTAGGAGACCGGCAGCTTCATTGGAATTTAAGTTTGAATTCAGGTAAACTTGCAGTGTTTTGCACAGCTCCTCATTTTTTTCGAGCAATGTGGTTATTTTTTCAATACTCCTGTTTTGCTTAAGCCATTCCGAAATATCTGCAATGACTTCACAATCGGTATAGAAAATTATTTTTTTGTCAGAAAATAGTCCTCTCAAAACACGCATGGCTGATTTTGCCTGAATATAACCGTTGGAAGGTCGATCATTGACTCCGCTAATTGATATCCGCACGTCCTGATTCTGTTTTTGTATCCTAGTGATGAGTGGATCCACCAGTTCTATTTCTTGTACGACAATACAAATCGAATCATTGGTAATTTTAAAAGTAGGTAGGTCATTTAGATATATTTCATCGATGGTTGATTGGGATTCCACGTAGACAATTTGTGACGGCTTGTTTAACTCAAGGCCATAAACTTTCGCTTGTTCCGCCAGTTCCTTCGTATAGAGTGTATCTGTATCCATGATTCGATTAAAAAGGTCGTATTTCCGCTTTTCTTCCTGATTGGCTTTCTCCAAAGCTACACTTTGTTCAATTAATAAAATCACAGTTGACCTAACAAGATTTCCGAACGGCCGCGTCTCTCTAATCTCTCCGCTAATTCCGACCACCCCAATAATGTCCCCGTTCATTTCAATCGGTAAATTAATCCCTTTTTTGACAAACTCCTCATCTTTCTTAATCTCGACTGCTTTTCTATACCTAATCGCATCGACAGCCCCATGGTGCAAGATACCAATCCGTTCTTTATTCCCACTTCCGATAATTACCCCATTTTTATCCATAATATTGATATTATAAGGAATATCCTTCATCATTTTGTTAACTATCATTTGAGCTAAATTTGCGGTTAATTTATACATTTTATACCACCTGAATAAGGAAATTAAATTCTTTTCTTATTATTATAACCTTAAAATGAAATCAGTAGGGGAAAGTCGATTCTCCTACTGATTGAATTTAACCTTTATTCGTGCTCTTCCTTTAATAACCGCAATGTCTCATCAAACTCTTTTTCCACTTCCGGAATTGATTTATACGTCATTTTACTGACAAGGACGGCAACAATCAGATTCAAGATAAATCCCGGTACGATTTCATAGAGGTAATCTGAAAGGAATGAATTGCCCCATACGAAAACAGTAATTGCTCCGATGATCATTCCTGAGAGGGCACCTTGACTTGTGAATTTCCTCCAATATAGGGAAAGAAGCACAGTTGGTCCAAATGCTGCACCAAATCCGGCCCATGCAAAAGCAACCAAGTTCAAAATCGTGTCAGATTTCTCCCAAGCGAAAATTCCTGCAATAATTGCGATCACGAGAACCGCGATTCTCCCTAGGAAAATATAGGTTTTTTGATCTGCATCTGATTTAAAGATCGCTTTATAAATATCTTCCACCAAAGCGGAAGAGGTCACGATTAACTGTGAAGAAACAGTACTCATAATAGCTGCAAGGACGGCGGATAGTAGAATCCCGGCGATGAATGGGTGGAATAAAATTTGTCCCATTTGTATAAAGACCGCCTCAGAATCTATTAATTTCACATCGGCATGTTTTTGGAAATAAGCAACACCTACTAACGCTGTTGCTGCTGCACCTGCCAACGTTAAAATCATCCAGCCTATCCCGATTCTACGAGCTTGCTTAATTTCTTTTGCAGACTTGATGGCCATGAAACGTACAATAATATGAGGCTGTCCAAAATAACCCAGTCCCCATGCCAGAGATGAGATAACCCCTGTTGCCGTAGCTGTTGCGGTTAAACTTAATAAGTTCGGATCAAAAGATTTAATTGTTTCAATCGTTTCACCGATTCCACCTGTGACAAATACTCCGATAATAGGTACCGAAACAAGGGCAAGGAACATAATCGTACCTTGAACAAAGTCAGTGTAACTTACAGCAAGGAAGCCTCCAAATAGCGTATAAAGTACGATAACTCCACCAACGACAAGAAGACCTAAATGGTAATCATAACCGAAAGAGCTTTCAAAAAATACGCCCCCTGCGACAAGTCCGGAAGATACATAGAATGTAAAATAGACTAAAATGATAATTCCTGTTACTATGCGTAATATTTTTGCATTTTCCTTAAAGCGGTTATCAAAAAAACTTGGAATTGTAATAGAATCATTTGATACATGGGTGTATACGCGTAGGCGTGGAGCAACAAGCCTCCAGTTTAACCAAGCACCGATCGTAAGTCCAATGGCAATCCAGCCTTCAACGAGACCGGAAACATAAATCGCTCCGGGAAGGCCCATCAATAACCATTGGGACATATCAGCCGCCCCGGCGCTCAGTGCTGAAACTGCGGGACCGAGACTTCTTCCCCCTAACATATAATCATTTAAATTGAAAATACGGCGGTACGCATAAAAGCCAATTCCGATCATTCCGAGGAAATAAATGATAACCGCCAATAGTTGATACATAGTATCCGTCATATTATCTCTCCTTTGATGAATGATTTGCTGATGGTCACCCAAAAAGGTTTTGCACAAAAAATACACTAGATATAGTATTAATTATCATTAGTACAACAAAAGGTGTTGTATTAAGTAGAGGCAAAAGTTTTTAAAATATGTGCTTTTTGAGTGTCGTTTATTATATGATATATAATCACATAAATATTAGAATATTTTTGTTTTTTCTGAATAATATTTCCAAACTATGAGGTGTTTTCAAAGAAGCCCTTTGTTCGTTTCATTTTTTCCTTTTCAAAAAGGAATAGATCACTGCAAGACCCGAAAAAAAGCCTTGCAGGATCTGTTTTTATTGTTAACTACGAATATGAAATACTCAATCACTATTCTTTTATAAAAATATATCAATGTCTTACTACTTTCCGCTGTTTTTTCTTTTTCTTAATAGGCAAAGGAATGTAGCAGCCCCTGCCGCAATGACAAGCGGTTTTTTCTTCAGCTTGTTATTGCTATCATAAAATACATCCTTGACAATCAGGTTTATGTTTTGCGGACGTTCAGCCAAGCGGCGCATATAATAGCCGAACCAGTCCGTTCCAAAAGGGATATACGTACAAAATCGATAACCCTCCGCAGCTAAATTATATTGTAATTCTGTGCGAAAACCGTATAACATTTGGAATTCGAATTTATCATGGCTAATATTATTTTCTTTAATAAACGCTTTCAATTCATTGATAATATTGTGATCATGGGTTGCAATTGAGGTAAATGCATCCCCTAAAAGACGTTTTTTTGCCAGTTTAAGATAGTTTCGGTCAATTTCAGCTTTTGACTGGTATGCGACCGCTTCACTTTCTTTGTATGCCCCTTTTACAAGACGAATTCGAACGTCTTTCAACTGTTCGAGGTCTTCTTCTGCTCGATATAAATAAGCTTGCATAACCGTTCCCACATTTTCAAACTCTTCCCGTAATGTTTGAAGAATGCGAAGTGTCTGCTCATAACGGGAATAATCTTCCATGTCAATATTCACGAAAATCCCAAACTTTGAAGCTGCTTCCATAATTTTCCTCATATTGTCGATGCAAAATTGCTCATCTATATCAAGGCCTAGCTGCGTTAATTTTACGGAAACGTGACAATCTAAATTTTCTTCGTTAATTCGATTAAGAAGACGGATGATATTGTTTGTTGCTCTCATTGCTTCTTCCCGGTCTGATACAAATTCCCCAAGATTGTCAACGGTTCCGCTAATACCATGACGATTCAATTTTTTAATTGTTTTTGTCACGCTATTTAAGTCGGTTCCTGCCACAAACTTATCGGCACCGAATTTAAATCCCCACTTTTTAGCGGATTCATTTAATAATTTGTTTTGGGATAAACTGTAAAAGAAATTTTTTGTCAAATTCGTCATTTTGTTTTCCCTCTTTCTAACAAACAGGTTTCGGAAAGGGGCTGTTTTTTAAAAGTTGCTATTCAACATAAGCTTTAGCTATGAGGCTCATCTTGATTTAGACAGTCCCTTTCCAAATAGTAGATTAAAACATTTCAGAAACAACTTTTGCTTCCATAAAATGTTGTAAATAATCAGGACCTCCTGCTTTTGAATCGGTTCCGGACATTTTAAAACCGCCAAAAGGTTGGTAACCAACGATCGCCGCAGTACATCCACGGTTAAAATAAAGATTGCCAACGTGGAATTCATAACGGGCACGTTCTAAATGTTCCCGATTTCTGGAAATGACGGCTCCTGTTAAACCGTAGTCGGTGTTATTGGCAATTTCAAGCATTTCATCAAAGTTTTTCGCTTTTGTAAAGGCCACAACCGGTCCGAAAATTTCCTCTTGCATGATTCGTGCATTTGGATCCAGGTCTTTGAAAATCGTTGGATGAACAAAATAACCTTTTGAATCATCTGCTTCTCCGCCATAAACAAGTTTTCCTTCCGATTTTCCTGTTTCAATATAATCTTTAATTTTGTCAAATTGTTTTTGATTGATAACCGGACCAACGTAAATATTACCTTCAGATGGACTGCCAATGGAAAGTTGTTTCGTAAGAGCGACAACTTTTTCCAACAATTCTTCATATACATTTTCGTGGGCTACGACTCTTGAGCAGGCTGAGCATTTTTGACCGGAGAAGGCAAAAGCCGAGTAAACAATGGCATCCGCAGCTAGGTCAAGATCGCTATCATCGTCAACAATAATCGTATCTTTGCCTCCCATTTCAGCAATCACTCGTTTTAAATGTTTTTGCCCTTCTTGGACTACAGCTGCCCGCTCAAAAATTCGGACTCCGGTTGCACGGGATCCCGTAAAGTTAATGAATCTTGTTTCCTTATGATCGACTAAGTAATCGCCTATTTCTAAAGGATCACCGGGAACAAAATTGAGCACTCCTTTAGGAAGACCGGCTTCTTCCAAAATTTCTACGAGCTTGTAAGCAATAACAGGAGTATTTTCTGAAGGCTTCAATAATACTGGGTTACCGGCTACAATCGGTGCAACCGTCGTTCCGCAAACAATCGCAAAGGCGAAATTCCAAGGCGGAATAACAACACCAGGGCCCATCGGTTGATAGAAGAAATCGTTATGCTCGTTTTGCCGGTGATTCATCGGCTTCCCTTTTGCCAGCTCAAGCATCTGCCGGGCGTAATATTCTAAAAAGTCAATTCCTTCCGCAGTGTCGGCATCGGCTTGATCCCATGGTTTGCCTGCATCGTAAACAAGCCATGCGGAGATTTCGTGTTTTCTTCTCCGGGTAATGGCAGCCGCTTTAAACAGTACATTCGCCCGGGCAAACGGTGTCATTTTTCTCCAAGTTTGAAACGCTTCGAGAGCGGCATTCATTGCTTGATCAATATGTTCTTTCGTTGCTTTGGATACTTTTCCAATAACTTGTGCTTTATTGCCTGGATTTACGGAAACGAGTTTGTCATCTGTATAAATTCGTTCACCATTAATTACTAAAGGGTATTCTTTTCCCAGTTCTCCTTCAACTTTTTTTAAGGCAGCTTCGAATTCTTTTATATTTGCCACGTTTGTAAAATCCGTTAAAGGTTCATGTTTGAAAGGTAAAACCATAAAAATCATTCCTCCCCTTATTTATTTTCGTGAAGAAAGCATTCAACAGCAGAACTTTTCCTTCAGTCTGCCATTCTTAACAGTGGCCACCTGTACTTATGGGCGGCAAATATCAAGACACAATACCGCCACCACTGTGAAAAGTCGACACAAATCGTCAACTCCTAATTTAATTATGCAAGAGGTATGCCAACTTTTATATCTCTATGTATTTGTCACAAAACTGCTATAAAATGAGATTTTTAGAAAATAGATTTGCAGACAAAAAGAGGTAAACTGTAAACTTTCTTTACAAAGGTGTAAAGGAAAGTGTAAAATTAATTTACAATGTAAAGGGGGAGGGGGGGAAAATGTCGAATGAAAGAAATATATTAGAAACTTTATTGTCAACCGAGGAAGATGCCATCACAATTATTAACAAGGACAAGAAAGTCATTTTCTGGAATGAGTCGGCTGTGCACACATACAACATTGAAAAAGACCAAATCTTAAACAAGGATATTACCAATTTTTTTCATGATGAGGATTTAATGGTGTTAAAAGTTTTAATAACAAAGAAACCTGTAAGAAACACTTACCACCGTCCGCGTAAAGGTAAGCATGTCGTTATTAATGCCTCACCTATATTCAATAATCAAAACGAGTTGATTGGTGCGGTGTCTGTGGAACGGGACATTACCCAAATTGTAAAACTGAACGATAATCTTGTCATGACAACAGCCGAGCTGAATGAGTTAAGGCAAAAGGTTATTACAGACAGAGATGAAAACCCTTTCTCAAAAATGGTTGGAAAAAGCAAGGCCCTGCAAGATACGATCCAAATTGCCAGCAAAGCGGCAAAAACCGATGCCACGACCTTAATCCTTGGGGAAAGTGGAACGGGAAAAGAAATTTGTGCCCGGGCCATTCACGAATCCAGTTCCAGAAAAAACGGTCCCTTTATACCGGTTAATTGTGGAGCCATCCCAAACTCTTTATTTGAAAGTGAATTATTCGGATATGAAGGAGGGGCCTTTACTGGAGCGGAAAAAAATGGCAAGGCAGGAAAGATTGAAATGGCCGATGGGGGGACACTTTTCCTTGATGAAGTAGGGGAACTTCCATTGGACATGCAAGTAAAACTTCTTCGTGTTCTGCAAGAAAACTGGATCTACCGTATTGGTGATTCAAAAGGAAAAAAAGTGAATGTCCGCTTTATTGCCGCAACGAATCAAAATTTGGAGCGCCTTATCCAAGAGAAAAAATTCCGAGAAGATTTATTTTACCGGCTAAATGTCATCCAGCTTACGATGCCTCCCCTGCGTAACAGGGCTGGGGATATCCCGGAGTTGATAGAATTTTTTTTGAAGCAATTTGCAAATAAATATCAAGTGCCGGTCCCGATTGTCAAACACGATGCCCTCCAAATGCTTCATCAGTACCAATGGCCGGGAAATATCCGTGAATTACGTAATTTATGTGAGCGAATTGTGATTTTATCAGAGAAACAGACGGTGGATAAAGAAGATCTTTCAAGTTATTTTCAAAATATGGTTCAAGAAACCAATCCGCCCCAAATCGAAATTACTGATTCCTTTCCGGGGAAAGAAGAGATGGAAAGGAGGTTGATTGAAGAAGCTATAAGTTGGTCCAACGGCAATAAATCAAAAGCAGCAAAAAAATTAGGGATATCGCGGGTGACATTATATAATAAAATGAAGAAATATGGATTGAACGGGTAATTTTTCTAAACCGAAAGCGGAACGGTGTTAAAAGCAAATTGTCAGATACAAGACCCCACTTCAAAGATTTAGAGGAATAGAAAATTGCTAAGGTGGGGTCGCTACTTGCATAACCCATAACGATCTTTGGGTACGGACTAAGAAGAGATTCCATGATCGACACGGTTCAGCCTTCTTTTAAAACATCCTCCGAAAAATCTAAACCTGCATTCGCCATTTTTTGTGTCATCTTTCTCCGCTCTAGAAATTGCCTGTCCTTTTTCCTTTCCCAATTCCTTCTTTTCTACCTCATTACAGGTGTTTCACTATTCCCTAATCACATGAATAACGTCCTCATATGTTTTTGCCTTTAAAATATTTTGTACCATTGCTTTGTTTTCAATGAATTTCCCCAACAGGTCATATATTTCCTGCAAATCTTCTTGGCTGTCTTTTTTTACACATAACAAAAAGATGATTTGAACAGGTGTTTCGCTCCAGATAATCGGTTTTACCAACGTACAGACAACCACAAAGGTTTTCTTTGTTTTTGGGGTGATCGGGTGTGGAATCGCCACTAAATTCCCAAATGCAGTCGGCGCAATTTTCTCTCTTTCGTAAATCGCCTCGAGAAAAGTATCATCGACTAACCCTTTATCCAATAAAAAATCACTTAAAAATTCAAGCGCTCTTTCTTGGGTATCCAATTTTTCTTTTAAAAAAGTTAAGTCCTTATGAAAATATGACAAAATTGGTTGACTTGTATTTTGGTTGACAATAAATTTTTCTATCGATTTTAAATCCTGCTCTTTTAAAACGGCATTGACTTCAATGACCGGGATGTGAAAAGATTCTTTAATAGGGATTGAACTGACAATAAAATCAATACCATTTAAATTCATTTGCTTCAGTTTATAGTATTCCGTTGTTCCGACAACTTCCAGATTGTGACCAAAATATGATTTCAGTCGATAAAAAATGAGTTGGGCTGTACCTAAACCGGATGCACAGACAACAAGACACCGCTTTGGACCGGATTGCAATTTTTTCCTTTCAATCGCTGCACCAAAATGCAAGGCAAGATAGCCGATTTCATTCTCATCCATTTCAATTCCGGTATATTCTTTGACGGCAATTCCTGCAATAATGCCGGCTTCATAGGCAAGGGGGTAATTGTTTTTAATATCCTGCAGCATGGGATTACGAATGTTCATTCCGAATTTAATTCGATTGACAGCCGGTTTTAAATGTAAACTTAGCCCCAAGATAAGCTCCTGGTCGTTCTGAATACCTAGCTCTAGTTGTTCTTCAATTTTTTCTAAAACAAAATGGACAAGATGTAGAATTTCATCGTTAATAACATGATCGACCTGACTTTTTGTTTGGGAAAGTAATTTAGTCCCAAGCAAGTGCATGGCAATATAGGCGATTTCCTGCTGTGGAAATTTTACATGGTAGTAATTTTCAACGTCGGCCGCGATTTCTGTTGCCACTTGGTATTCTTTCTGTTGCTTGATTTCCTCAATATCTGAATGCACCAGTACTACATGATGACCGCTAACGATTCGCTTATAAGCAATCGCAATGTGAATACATAAATTATTTATGGCAATATCTGACATTGAGATTTGATGTTTTTGTATTTGCTTCAGAATAATTTTATGAATTTGGTCGATATCTTCTTTGGAAATGGATGAAAAAGGTGTATCGACAAGTGTATTTGTATGGTCATCGTTTCGGTCAAATAAGTATTCTGACAGGCAAAATCGTAATTTAATTTCACTGCCGCTCGCTTTAATACCAAAATTAGGCTTAGATTTTAAAACAATGCCGTATTCATCAAAAATTTGCTTAACCGTTTTCAAATCAAGTTGAATGGTTGATTTACTAATATATAATTCATCAGCTAAATCATCTAATTTTTCATACCGGTTACTTAATAAAAGCCTTCTAATAAGATAGGCAACTCGTTCTTCCGGTGTAGAGGGAATATACTCTTGTCCAATTTGTTCAACTGAAATGGATTGCAAAAATTTACGAAAAGCTTTTTCATCCGAAATTTCCAACTTGTAGCCTTTTGCGATTATCGGAACAATTTTTGCCCCGTGGTTATTTAAAATTGCATCCAAATTTTTTATATCTTCTCTTGTCGTCCGGGTTGTCACTTGGTTCAGATTTGCGAGATAATTGCCGGTAATCGGTTGATCAACTGCGTACAGTTCTCGTAAAATGTTTTTCATCCGGGAATTTAACAATGAAAAGTCCCCCTCTAATTTTCTGTTATTCAAAAAGGTTCCAGTCTTATGGTGACCGGAACCAAACTAAGCAGCGATATTTCTATACAATATATTTTGTCCCGCCTATTATTATAGACAGAAAACTAGAATCCGTTGTTTTCTGCCACTGATTTAAACCAGTAAGCACTTTTCTTCGGTGTCCGTTTTTGCGTTTCTATATCAACGGAGATAAACCCGTACCGATTCTTGTAGGCATTTGACCAGGACCAATTGTCCATGAATGTCCAGAGGTGATAACCTTTAACGTTACAACCTTCTTGTATAGATTTATGCAACCATTGTAAGTGACCTTTAATAAATTCAATACGGTAGTCATCCTGAATTTGGCCGTCTTTTAAGTATCGTTCTTCGTTTTGGACACCCATTCCGTTTTCGGAAATAAAGGATTCGATATTGCCGTAGTTTTCTTTTAAGTTGATCATAATATCGTAAATCCCTTTTTCATAAATTTCCCAGCCGCGATATGGGTTCATTTTTCGACCGGGCATTTCATAGTAATCAAAAAACCAATCCGGCATGAATGGGCTGTACGGATTCGGTAAATGTTCTTTGGCTTTGACTCGTCGTGGTTGGTAATAATTAACACCAAGAAGATCAACTGTATTGTTTTTAATGAGCTCGAGGTCTTCTTCACCGATAGCCGGTAATTGCCCATGTTCCCTTAAAATTTCGACCAACTCTTCCGGATACTCACCTAAAACTGCCGGATCCAAGAAGCTTCGATTGAAAAATAAATCACAGATTCTGGAAGCTTTTAAATCATACGGATTTTGACTTCGCGGATAAGACGGGGTTAAATTTAAAATAATCCCGATTTTTGAGTCGGCAAAATTGAATGTACGGAAGGTTTCAATCGCTTTTGCATTTGCTACAATGGTATGATAAGCAACTTGGGCAGCCCGTTTAAAATCAACGATATTTGGATAATGGAAATCGTATAAATAACCACCTTCAACAGGTACGATCGGTTCGTTAAAAGTAAACCATTTTTTCACGCGGTCACCAAACAACTGAAAGCACTGAATGGCATAAGCGCGATAAGCTTCCACAACTTCCCGGCTTTCCCAACCACCTTCATTTTGCAACTCCAACGGCATATCAAAGTGATAAAGATTAACAAATGGTTCGATCCCATTTGCGATTAATTCATTGATGACATTGTTATAAAATTTTACTGCTTCCGAATTCACTTTCCCGCGGCCACTCGGAATTAGTCTTGACCAAGAGATGGAAAGACGGAAGGAATTATGACCGATTTCTTTCATTAATTTAATATCTTCTTTATATTGGTGGTAAAAATTGGACGTGGTTTCGGGACCAATATTATCAAAGAAGCGATTAGGCTCAATTTCATACCAATAATCCCAAATATTTTTTCCTTTTCCGCCTTCATTTGCGGCTCCTTCAATTTGTGTAGCAGATGTGGCACTTCCCCACCAAAAACCTTCTGGAAACTTGTATTGAATCGTCATTTGTGAACCTCCCTTATTTGATGCGGTAAATTTCAATGCTTCCGGCTTAGAATAGATGCGGTTGTTGTCAATTATTTATTACGATAAATTTCAATGATTTCAATGGCTAGGTCGCGAACAGTCATTGCTGTCATCAAATGGTCTTGAGAATGAACGAGAATAATATTTATACTTTGTTCATTTCCGCTTGCTTCCTCTTGAAGAAGTTTTGTTTGGAAACCATGGGCTTTACTGAGTTCATTACCTGCTTCTTCAATAAGACGGTTTGCCTCATTAAAATTGCCTTTCTTTGCTTCTTGAATGGCTTCCATAGCACAAGATCGGCCACTTCCGGCATATAAAATGATTTGAAACGAAATTTCTGTGATTTTGTCCATTGTTTTCATGCCTTTCACTCCACCATTTCGGCTTTCTATATTTTACCAAAATAAAAGCAATAAGTTAATTTCGCCCTTTTTATTGAACTGAAAATCAACAACAGGTTCAATTGGGCAATCTTTTAAAGAGAATGGGTTCTTACCCTTATAAGCTCGGCGGATGGTGGTGAGGGCCCTGCCGTCCGAGGGCTTATAATCCAATTTGTCCGTTCTACCATCTGAATGTAGGCAAGATCCCATTCAATAGTTGTTAAATATTATTTCTTCACCTTTTCGCTTTCATAGTAATTTTTATCCATAATTTTAAGGAATGGCCACCAAATTGCCATAACAATGAGCAGGTTCACAATTTGTAGAACGGCCCCTCTCCACGAGTTACCGGTTGCCAAAAATCCGCTAATTCCGATTGGTGTTGTCCATGGTACGATAATTCCTGCCGGTTTCGGAACAATTCCGGTAGCCATTGCAAAGTAAGTGACTGCAGTGACAACGACTGGGGCCAATAACCAAGGGAAAATGGCTAACGGATTCATAATAATCGGCAAACCAAAGATAATTGGTTCGTTAACGTTAAAGATTCCGGCCGGCCCCCCCTAGTTTGCCAAGTTCTTTTACTTGGCGGCTCTTACCAATTAAAAAGATGAGAAGAATAACTGCTAGCGTCATTCCTGTTCCACCCATACCAACGAGGAAAGTATCAATAAATTGTTTTGTGATTACGTTGGGTAGTTCTGTTCCTGCTTGGAATGCTTTTAAGTTTTCATCATTTAATGTATACCAAATTGGGTCAAATACCGAGTTGATAATAATTTGTCCGTGTAAACCGAAGAACCAGAAAATTTGACATAACAGTACGGCTAAAATCGTGGCCGGTAAGCTTGATCCTAAAGCGGTTAACGGTTCTTGAATAATTGTATATATAAAGTTTTGCACCGTATCGAATGGTGTAAAGCTAAATAGAATTCGAATGACTAAGAAAACTGATAATGTTAATGTAATCGGAATAAGTGCACTAAATGAACGGGATACTGCTTCCGGAACTCCAGGGGGCATTTTAATTGTCCAATTTTTATTGACAAAATACCGATAAAGTTCTGCGGCAATAAATGCAGTGAATATACCTAAGAACATTCCTTGAGCACCAAGAATAGCTGTTGGAATAACACCGGTTACGCCGTCTAATTCTTGTGGGTTTAAAATAAGGAATGCAGCGACAGCAACAACACCACCGTAAATCGCTTCTCCACCGTAACTTTGCGTTAATTTATACCCGATTCCGACGATAACAAAGAGCCCCATAATACTAAGTGTTGCAGCAGATGCCGGTCCCAATGCATTTTGATAGGCAGTATAGGCATCTTCCCCAAGTAATTTATCAAGGAATGGAAAGTTAGCGATTACAACAAAGATTGAGCCAAAGATAATAAGCGGCAAAGCAACCATAAATCCATCCCGTAAAGCTGTTAAATAACGGTTATTATTTAACTTATCGGCAATTGGCAAAAGCATGTTCTCTAAAAACTCCATAAACTTATTCATGACAAGATCTCTCCCTCATATTTTTATTTTTTTTAGAGCTTTATAATTTATTTATCCATTAATTGTAAAGCTTTGTTAAGAACGGCTTCTCCATCAATACGACCATAAGCAACAGGATCGATAACTTCTATAGGAATCCCGACTTTTTCGGCAACTGCGGTAAATTTCTTTTTCATGAATCTCATTTGCGGCCCGATTAAAAGAACATCTGCATGTTCCATCTCAGTTGGAGCTTTGTCTTGAGCAACAGCCCAAATCTCTGCTTCAATACCTCTTGCCTCTGCTACCTCCTTCATTTTTGACACCAATAAACTAGTAGACATACCGGATGAACAGGCTAATAATATTCTTTTCATGATAGAACCTCCATTAAAGTTAAATTTATTTTGATTGCCTTAGCAGTATTATGTGATTTTCTTTACACTTTTATCGTACAGGAAAAGCGCTTACACCTTAACACATAAAATTTCCGTCTTAAGAAGGAAATGATTAAATGAGGGGAAATGGAAAAAATTAGAAGTAATCAATAGAAACCACTGAAAAGTAATTCGGATATGTTTACTTTTTAAAAATATAGTAGAGTAGACTACGAAAATACATCTAAATGTGGCGTTAAGCAAGATTATTTAGCACATTCTCATTAATTTGTTCGTGAGCGCCGCTTTATTAGACAGTATTTGTTGATTGAACCACGGTTTTGTCCGTGAGAGTAGCTCGAGGCCACTGAAAAAGGTGCGAAATAATCTTGCTAAGTACCGTATTTTGATGTATTTTTGGGTTTTATCATACTATATATTGTGTTAGTGAATGTAATCAAATAGTTTTTCAGT
>JAAROH010008023.1_pt1 | contig 17929 bp, 15 predicted proteins | sample 7248631 | NCBI WGS metagenome assembly JAAROH01 (sample SAMN09772309, study PRJNA484901) | compost metagenome | isolation source: Vermicomposting unit | place: India
TTCTATTTGAAAAACGGGCTTGATAAGCGGCTTGCCCCCTTAAATCACCAGTCTCCTAGATTCGTAAGCGGTCTGATCTGTTACATCACCAATATTTCAGTAATCGCCACTAATATTTGCAAAAAATCTGATCGTTTGATCACATCAATAAAAAACGTCTCATAAACACAGCGAGAGAAGAAAAACGAGGAGGAATTCGATGAACAATATGCTGACCGGCAGCGTGCTATCTGCCTTATCAACTGGACTTGGCGCCGCACTCATTTTGTTCATAGCTCGATCACTTACCCATCGGTGGCGTGACATCTTGCTTGCCTTTTCTGCCGGTATCATGATGGCCGCTTCCATGGTCAATCTAGTCCCACAAGCATTGCAAACAGGAAACTTTTCAACGCTATTCATTGGCCTTGCCGCAGGAATACTTGTTTTAACCATACTGGAATTAGCAGTTCCGCATCTCGACTTAGAACATACAAAAAGCGGGGTGCCGTTTGACGAAAAGGCGATGCTCATCATTGCTGCCATTACGTTGCACAATCTTCCGGAAGGGCTATCAATCGGAGTCAGCTACGCCTCAAACAGCGCTGCTCCAATGGGCAATCTCATTGCCTTGGCCATTGGCTTACAAAATGCGCCAGAAGGGTTTCTAGTCGCCTTGTTTTTAGTCAACCAGCAAATCGGTCGCTTCAAAGCATTTTTGATCGCCACATTGACGGGAACAGTTGAAATAGTCACGGCACTGCTCGGCTTTTATTTGGCCTCTCTCTTTGAAAGCTTAGTTCCATATGGTTTGGCGTTTGCTGCTGGAGCCATGTTGTTTATTATTTACAAAGAACTCATTCCTGAAAGTCATGGTGATGGAAATGAGTGGGCAGCAACATACGCGTTTATTATCGGTATTTTATTTATGTTCTTTTTCATGGAAACATTGTAAACCCTACTAAGAAGGCCAATAAAAAGCGGCAGCCACGAGCAAAGCAGCAACATCTCGCCTACAAAAAAACCTATTTCGCTGATATTTTTTAGAGAAGCAAATGGAATCGCACTATTTTGTACGAAATCACTCCTCCTCTAGTGAGAGGGGAAACGCCTTAATAGAGCGAGAGAAGGAAACGAGCTGTTTTCATTTGAATTAACGTGGAATAGAACTAGGCAAACTACTTTATGAAGGAAGGCCACCGGTGCGGCCTCCCTCGTTCCACACCATTCTCAACGAGGCAGCACACTCAGACAAACCGAGCAGAAAATTTCCTGATTAGTCACAGTAGACTGTTCATCCGTTTCCTTCTTCTGTTTCCTCATACGGATGAGCGACCCAGCCGGACGGATCGATGAACAGGCGGACAGCCACCACCCGGCGGTCATCCATCAATGTGAAGTAGTGCGGATTCCCTTCCGGCACGGAAATGACATCGCCGGCTTCGAGTTCCACATCGAAATAGCCCGTTTCTTTGTCGCCTTTGATGATGAAAATGCCGTGGCCGGCCGTAATGGCGCGCACTTCATCTTCTGTATGAATGTGGACTTGTTCAAACTTTTTCAGCAGCTCATCCAAGTTCGGCGTCGCGTCGGACAAAGCGACAATGTCCCATGTTTTGTAGCCGCGGCGCGCCGCCAAGTCTTCGATCTCGTCTTTAAATGCCGCTAAAATTTCCGCTTTCTCTTCATCGCTTAACACATACTTGTCGTGCAAATGTTCCGGCAGCTTTGTAATATCCCAATGCTCGTACAAGACACCTTGGCTGTTTAAAAACGCGCGGACGTTGTCCTCTCCCTCAATCACTTGACCAGTTTTTTTCACTTTAATGACTGCCATCGTTTTCATCCTCCTTGGAAATGAATATAGATCAACCAACTGGCAAGCCAGCCCGTTGCAAAAGCAGCCGCTTTACTTGCCAGCGGAATAAAAACTCCCATGCTTCCAAATGTTTTTTCACTTCAAAGGCGTCGCGGCCCCAGACGGTGATGCCGTGGTTATGGATCAATACCGCGCCCGTATCGCCGTCGACATGTTTCGCGAATTTCGCGGCCAACGTCGGGATGTCGGCGTCATTGTCAATGATCGGAATGCGCACCGCGGCGTTTTCCTCCCAAATGCCGAACGCTTTGATGATTTCTTGGCCGGAAAAAACCGCCTCCCCGTTTTGGGCGTACACGTCGGAAATGAGGTTGTTGTCGACCGTATGGACGTGCAAGACGCAGCCGGCCTTCGTCCGCCGATAAATCTCAACATGCAGCAGCGTCTCCGCCGACGGCTTCAAATGCGTGTCTTCCGCCGGGTTTCCATCACCATCAACGAGCAGAAAATCTTCGTCTGTCTGCTTCCGTTTGTCTTTGCCGCTGGCCGTGACAAGAAAGGTGAGCGGATCGTTTGTCACTTTGATCGACAAATTGCCGCTTGTCGCGAAAAACCAGTCGCGGGCGGCAAGCTCGGCCTTCACCTCGGCGAGCTCGTTCCATTTTTGCACGACGAGGCTCATACGATCACCTCCACCTGCTGCAAATGATCCATCACATCAAAAAACGTCGCAAACGGCGCATGGGGTAAGCCAAGCTCTTGGCATTTTTGGAGCAAAAAATCGCGTGCCAACACGTAATCCGCTTGCTTCGCCACCGCTACGTCCGTAATCGAATCGCCGATGACGACATGATACCCGTCCGGGCGGGAAAGCTTGCGAAGGAGCGACGGCTTGCAGCAGCCGCAGCCGTTTTGGCACTCGCCGTCGCACGCGTAAGGCCACGTGATGCGGATCGTCGCGCCGCTGAAATCGGAGCCGTTGCAAAAAATGCACTCTCGTTCGATGATCCCGTCAAGCAGCGGGTAGACAAAAAAGTCGATCCCACCGCTCACCACATAGAGCGGAATGCCCTGCTCTTTCGTCCAAGCGGCGAATTCGCGAAACCCTTCGCGCAAACGGGCGGTGCCCCGCAGAAAATCGACGATTTCGCCCTTTAGCGAAGACGGAAGGAGGGAAAACATCTTCCCGACCCCTTCCTGAACGGAGATGCGCTCAGCGAGAATGTCGTCTTTGAGCGCCTCCCACTCCGGCGGGGCGAACTGTTTCATAATGGCGATAATGTTGTCGTTTTCCGTAATCGTGCCGTCAAAATCGCAAAAGAGAACAAGCTGCCTCGTCATGCTTCCACCTCAACAGCGCCCCAACGGTCGATCGCTTTTTGTAGGGCCTCGTTTTCAACAGCTGCTTCGCGGAGCGGCCGACCGGCCAACACCGCATCGATCGCCGCGCGAAACGCCTGGCCGCCGCCGATCGCCCCGTCCGGATGGCCGTGAATGCCGCCGCCGGCGTTGACGATGCTGTCAAGGCCGAAATCGCGGACAAGAAGCGGCACGAGCCCCGGATGAATGCCCGCCGACGGCACCGGAAACGCCCGCGCAAACGGCTCTTGGTCATCGGTGAGCGCCCGGGCGATGCCAAGCGCCTGCTCGCGCTCGAGAGCGACGCTGCCGTACGGCGACGGGAACAGGACGAAATCAGCCCCGGCGAGCCGCAACAGCTTGCCGAGCAACAGCGACGGGGCGACCCCGTAAAACTCAGACGGCGTGATCGCGCCGCTAAACGCCGGATGCGCCATAATCGGCACGGTGATGTTTTCATCCTCGCGCAGCCCTTGCAACACATCAAGCCCGTAGGCGAACACGTTAAACAACAGCACGTCGGCGCCAAGCTCGGCGGCCCGTTTCGCTTTTTCTTTCAGCTCAAACGTTTTACCGGTCAAGTTAACGGCGTACAGCGTCCGTTTGCCCGTTTGTTCGTACACTTCCCGAAGCGCGGCCTTTCCTTCCGTAATCCGCTTCTCAAACGGAAGAAGCTCGCTATCAAACAAAATTTCGTCATCTTTGACTAGGTCGACGCCGCCAAGCGCCTGTTTTTTCAATTCGGACGTCAAATACGCCAAATCGCGGCCGATGATGCCTTTAAAAATGCTCATTAACAGCGGGCGGTTATATACCCCGACTTTTTCGCGAATGCCGCTGATGCCAAAGCGCGGCCCCGGAAATTGCCGCTTCCACTCGTCCGGAAACTCGAGATCAAGCAGCCGCACTTCCCCATCAAGCGACAATTTGCCAAACGTCGTCACCAAAAGCGCCGGCAAATCAGCGCTGAAGTTGACCGTCGGATAGGCGATTTTGACGATCGCCCGCTTCAGCCGCTTGCCGAAATACGCGTTTACACGCTCGCTTTCGCCAAGCTCCTCAACGGCGACCACTTCCCCTTTATGTTTGCGAAGCTGCTCCTGCTCCAACGCCGGCAAGTCGGTCCACGTGCCGACCGTCAAGCCGAGCGCGATCCCTTCCGCCTTTTTGCGGATGTCTTTCTCGTCATGAAGCAAATACGTTGCCATCACTGCACTCATCATTCATCCCTCTTTCCAAAGAAAAAAGCCTCTTCATAAGAAGAGGCGTCATTCGTTTATGGCGCTCTTCTTATCTCTCAGCGTTTCCGCTGCAAGAATTAGCACCGTGCTTGAATGTACCAAGCCGGTTGCCGGGCTTCATTGGGCTCGTCCCTCCGCCTGCTCTTGATAAGAATGCTTGCGTAACTATACACTTGTCAAACGATTTTGGCAAGTATGGCAAATTTACTTTGAATTATGACAGCCTTTGCCGCCGTTGTCAATCATTTTTTTCAAAACAGCCCGAGCCGTCCGATCCGCTCCGCCGCTTCACAGAGCCGCGCCTCATCGGTCAATAGGCCGACGCGCACATACCCTTCGCCGTGCTCGCCAAAGCCGATGCCCGGAGCGACAGCGACATGCGCCTGCTCAAGGAGCACATCGGCAAACTCGGCGGACGACCACCCTTTCGGTACGGGGAGCCAAGCGAAAAACGAACCGGACGGCGCCGGTGCTTCCCAGCCGATCTCGCGCAAAGCAGAAATGAACGTATGGCGGCGCGCTTCATACAGCGCGACAAGCTCGTTGACGCAATCTTGCGGGCCGAGAAGCGCTGCAGCCGCCGCTTCCTGGACGGCGCCGAACAGGCTGACGTACAAATGATCTTGCAGCAGCTCAAGCGCCCGAATGATCCGCTCGTTGCCGACGGCAAACGCGACGCGCCAGCCGGCCATATTGTACGTTTTCGAAAACGTGTAAATCTCGACGCCGACGTCTTTCGCCCCGTCAACTTCGAGGAAGCTGACCGGCTTTTTGCCGTCAAAACCGATCGCCCCGTAAGCAAAATCGTGCACGACGGCGATACCGTGCTTGGCGGCGAACGCCACCGTCTCGGCGAAAAACTCGTTCGTCGCCGTCGCACCGGTCGGGTTGTTCGGATAGTTTAAAAACATCAGTTTCGCCTGATCGGCGACCGCCGCCGGAATGGCGCTGTAATCGGGCAAAAATTGCTGCTCGGCGACAAGCGGCATCATTTCCATCCGCGCGCGGGCGAGCGCGATTCCCGACCAGTAATCCGGATAGCCCGGGTCGGGGACGAGCACCACATCGCCCGGGTTGACGAGGCAAAGCGGCAGCTCGACAAGCCCGGCCTTGCCGCCAAACAAAATGGCGACTTCGCGGGTCGGGTCGACCTCAACTCCATACTCGCGCGCATAAAAGGCGGCAACGGCTTCTTTCAAAAACGAGTAGCCTTGAAACGGCGAATATTTATGGTACTTCGGATTGGCCGCCGCCCGCTGCATCGCCTCAACGATATGCTTCGGCGTCGGCTGGTCCGGATTGCCTTGCCCTAAATTAATGACATCATGCCCGGCCTTGATTTTCTCTCCCACTTTGGCGACAAGCGAAGCAAAAAACTGCTTCGGCAGCTGTTCAAGCAGTTCGGAAAAAGGAAATTCGATCGTCATCGCCCACACCTTCTTGAAAAATTCTTGAAATTCTAGTGCAACATCATATATCGTAAAAAGCAAAATGTAAAGCAAATTTTTTCATTGGGGTGAAAAACAATGACCATCCGCATCGCGTGCCTCCAGCTCGATATCGCGTTTGGCGATCCGCAAACGAACGAACAGCGAGCCGAAACAGCCGTGCAATCCGCCGCCAACGAAGGAGCCGACATCGTTGTGCTTCCGGAACTATGGACGACCGGCTATGACTTGACGCGCCTAGACGAAATTGCTGATGACGATGCCGCGCGGGCGAAAGCGTTCGCCTCCCGCCTAGCGCAAACATACGGCGTCCATTTCATCGCCGGCTCAGTCGCCAAAAAAACCGCTGCCGGTGTGACGAACACGATGATCGTCGCCGACCGAAGCGGCCAAATCGTCAGTGAATATAGCAAACTTCATCTGTTCCAGCTGATGGATGAGCATTTGTATTTGCAGCCGGGAAACGCGCTAGGCTTGTTTTCACTTGGCGGGCTGTCGTGCGCCGGAGTCATTTGCTATGACATCCGCTTTCCGGAGTGGATTCGCGTCCATGCTTTAGCCGGAGCGGAAGCGCTGTTTGTCGTCGCCGAATGGCCGCTTCCTCGCCTTCACCATTGGCGGACGCTGCTGATGGCGCGAGCGATTGAAAATCAATGCTACGTCATCGCCTGCAATCGGGCCGGAAGCGACCCGAACAACGTCTTTGCCGGCCATTCGCTCATTATCGACCCGTGGGGCGAAATCATCGCCGAGGCTGATGAAAAGCCGGGTGTTCTTCTAGCGGACATCGACCCGGCGCTCGTTAAAGAGGTGCGTGCGCGCATCCCGGTGTTTGCCGACCGCCGGCCGCGCGATTACGACGAGGCGGCAAAAAAATTTTTCAAAACGTATTGACAATCCGCCTGCCCAACCTGTATGATTCGAATCAAGCAACCAAACGATTGTTAACATCGTGAAAATTGCAAAAACTCAATAGCCAGACCGGTACTCTTATCAAGAGTTGGCTGAGGGAATTGGCCCAATGAAGCCCAGCAACCGACCGTAATGCTATCGTGAGATAGGGCGCACGCCAAGGGCGGCGCCGGAAGCGACCCGCTTCCGCAGGGCACGGTGCTAAGTCCAACAGAAAGACCGCTGTCTTTCTGAAAGATAAGAGGCGCGAAGACTAACAATCTTCAAGCCTCTTTCCGTATGCGAAAGAGGCTTTTTCATTTGCCAAAACGTAAAGGGGGAACGTGAAAATGACGATTGTCCAATCAGCTGTTTACGAACCGCTCACCGAACAAAAAGCGACCGCCCTCGCCGTCCGCCTCGGCTTGTTCCGCGACGGGGCGCCGCTTCTGTGCCGTGAGATCGGCGACGGAAACTTGAACCTTGTTTTCCATATCGTCGACCAAGCAACAAAGCAAGGCGTCATCATCAAACAAGCGCTGCCGTACGCGAAAGTTGTCGGGGAAAGCTGGCCACTTACGTTAAAGCGCGCCGTCATTGAAAGCAACGCGCTGCGCACGTTTGCCAGCTATGTGCCGCAATACGTCCCAAAAGTCTATTATTCCGACGAATCGCTCGCCATCACGGTGATGGAAGATTTGTCCCGCCTGCAAATCGCGCGCAAAGGGCTGATCGAAGGGAAAACGTACCCGCTGTTGTCCCGGCATATCGGCGAATTCATCGCCAAAACGGCGTTTTACACGTCTGATTTCGGCATGAACCAGCAGGAGAAAAAGAAACTGGCGCAAAACTTCGTCAATCCGGAACTGTGCAAAATTACGGAAGACCTTGTCTTTACCGATCCGTTTTTCGACCATGACACGAACAACTTTGAGGACGAATTGCGCCCGGACGTTGAAGCGCTTTGGCAAGATGACCGTCTTCATCTTGAAACAGCCAAGCTGAAGCGCAAGTTTTTGACTGAAGCGGATGTACTGCTGCACGGAGACTTACACACTGGCAGCATTTTCGCCAGCGACGACGAAACGAAAGTGATCGACCCGGAATTCGCCTTTTACGGCCCGATCGGGTTTGACCTTGGCCAATTTTTCGCCAATTTGCTGTTAAATGCGTTGTCCCGTTCTGAAGCAGAGCGTCAACCGCTCTTTGTTCACATCGACTCAACATGGAGGGTGTTTACGTCCATTTTCGCTGAGCTGTGGCAGACGGAAAGCGTCGAAACGTACGCCGCGACGCCCGGACTGCTTGATGAGGTGCTGCGGCAAGCGTTCATTGACACCGTCGGTTTTGCCGGCTGCGAAGTCATCCGCCGGACGATCGGCCTCGCCCATGTGGCGGATCTCGACGGCATTGAACAAAAAGTTGAACGGCTCGCTGCGAAACGGCACGCGCTCCGTCTCGGCCGCCGCCTGATTGTTGAGCGCGCCGAACTGGCGGGAACGGACGGCTTCCGCCGCCTGTTCGTCGAAACGGAACGATGACACCCTCTGCCCGGGCCGGCCGTCCAACGCCAGCCTAGGCCAATCGACCAACCGAGAAAGGAAGACGACGATGAACTCATTTGCCATCCCGCGCTCTGTCGAATGGCGCGAGACGCATATCACGATTTTAAACCAACAAAAACTGCCATCGGTCACCGAATACATCGACTTGCGTACAATCGAAGACGTCCATGAAGCGATCGCGACGTTGAAAGTGCGCGGGGCGCCGGCGATCGGCATCACGGCCGCCTACGGCTTGGCGCTCGCCGCCTCGCGCTATGAAACCGAAGCGGTGGACGAATTTCAGCGCCGCTTGCAACAAGACCGTGACTACTTAGCGAGCGCCCGCCCGACGGCCGTCAACTTGTTTTGGGCGCTCGACCGGCTCGTCGCCGCCGCGAACAGCGCCGCTTCCGTCAACGAAGCGAAAACAACGCTCATTCACGAAGCGATCCGCATCCAAATCGAAGATGAGGATGTGTGCCGCCGCATCGGCGAGCATGCATTGTCGCTCTTCCGACCCGGCGAGCGGGTGATGACGATTTGCAACGCCGGTTCGATCGCCACCGCCCGCTACGGAACGGCGCTCGCCCCGTTTTATTTGGCGAAAGAAAAAGGAATCGAGCTGTCCGTCTACGCCCTTGAGACACGTCCCATTTTGCAAGGAGCGCGCCTGACTGCCTGGGAGCTGATGCAAGCAGGTGTCGATGTAACGCTTATTACCGACAACATGGCGGCGCAAACGATCAAGGCGAAACATATTAACGCCATCATCGTCGGCGCCGACCGGATCGCGCGAAACGGCGACACGGCGAACAAAATCGGCACGTTCGGCCTCGCTTTGCTCGCCCAATCGTTCGGCATTCCGTTTTACGTCGCCGCCCCGCTGTCAACGATCGACATCAAGACAAAAACAGGGGCGGACATCCCGATTGAAGAGCGCCATCCGGACGAAGTGACCCATCTCGCCGGCGTGCGCATCGCCCCGGAAGGCGTCAACGTGTACAACCCGGCGTTTGACGTGACGCCAAACGAACTCATTACCGCCATCATTACCGAAAAAGGCATCGTCCGCAGCCATTACGAAACGGCGCTGCCATCGTTATTCGCAAAGGAGGAGCAGTATGAAACGATTTAAGGCCTTATCGCCCCTTTTTCTTCTTTTATTTACGATTTTTTCCATCTTAACCGGCTGCACGAACGAGCAAGACGCCATGAGCGCCAAGCCGGCTAATGAAACGAAACAAACGAACAACAACGACGACGCATCGTCCAACAGCTCAACCGCCGCGAGCAGCGAGCAGGCGGCCATTCCGGAAAAACTGAAAAAACCGGTGAAAATCGCCGCCATTATGCAACTGTCGATCGGCACATTCTCCTCGCAATACATCGCCGGCGTGAAAGAACAAGTGCAAAAATTCGGCGGCGAAGTGCAAATTTACAACGCCGACAACGATTTGACAAAGATGGCATCGTATGTTGAAACGGCCATTACGCAAAACGTCGACGCGATTTTGCTTGACCACGGCCGCGCCGATGCGCTCGAAGGGCCGGTGAAAAAAGCCGTCGCCAAAGGCATTCCGGTTGTGGCCTTTGACAACGATTTGAACATTCCCGGCGTCACCGTTATCGACCAAGACGACTATAGCCTCGCTTGGAAAACGTTAAAAACGCTCGCCGAAGATTTAAACGGCGAGGGCAACATCGTCACGATTTGGGTCGGCGGCTTTACCCCGATGGAACGGCGCCACGTCATTTATGAGGCGTTCAAAAAACGCTACCCGAACATTAAGGAAATCGCCAAATTCGGCACAGCGAGCGCCAACACCGCGCTGGACACGCAAACGCAAATGGAAGCGATTTTGAAAAAATACCCGAACAAAGGCGACATTGACGCCGTCTTCGCCACATGGGACGAGTTCGCCAAAGGGGCGACGCGCGCGATCGAGCAAGCTGGACGCACGGAAATTAAAGTGTATGGCATCGATTTAAGCGATGAAGACTTGCAAATGATCCAAAAACCGAACAGCCCGTGGGTGGCGACGACGGCGACGGATCCGGCGGAAGTCGGCCGCGTGCAAGTTCGCTTCGCCTACCAAAAAATTGCTGGTGAAAAAACGCCGAACATTTACTCGCTCGAGCCGCATTTAGTGAAACGGTCCGACCTGCCGGACAAACAAGTATCAATGAGCGACCTCTCGCAATACATCCCGGGCTGGGGGCAATCGAACGTCGCCATCTCGCCGTGGATGAAAACGCTGGAAGCTCAGGTGAACAAAAAATGAACGGGTTGTCAATGCGGGGCATGGAAAAATCGTTTGGCGCCGTGCGCGTGCTTGACGGCGTGGACTTCGACGTTCGTCCGGGCGAAGTCCACGCCCTTTTAGGCATGAACGGCGCCGGCAAAAGCACGCTGATGAACATGTTAGCCGGCGCCATTTCGCCAGATGCCGGCACGATCGCAATCGACGGCGCCCCATGCGCGTTTTCCTCGCCGTTTGACGCGAAACGAGCCGGCATCGGCTTTGTCGTGCAAGAAGTCGACACAGCGCTGTTTCCTGGTTTGCCAGTGTACGAAAACATCGCCGCCGATGAACTCGCTCGCGCCACGCAGCGGCCGATCCGTTCGCTGCGCCAAGAAAAAGAGCGGGCGGCTGCTCTCCTTCGCCGCGTCGGCCTTTCCATCCCGCCGACGAAGCTCGTGCGCGACTGTTCGCTCCACGAAAAGCAGCTGATCGTGCTCGCGAAAGTGCTGTCATCCGACGCGCGCTACATCATTTTGGACGAACCGACCGCGGCGCTGAGCGAGGCGGAAACGAAGCGGCTGTTTGCCATCATTCATGAGCTGAAACAGCAAGGCGTCAGCTTTATTTATATTTCTCATAAGCTGAAAGAAGTGCAAGAAATCGCTGACCGGCTGACGATTTTGCGCGACGGCCGCGTCGTCTATCAAGGCGCGACCGACAGCCTGTCGCTTGAAGACATCGTCCTGCATATGACCGGGACGAAGCGAAGAACCTCAGCCAACCAGGCGCGCACGTACGGGGGCGACATCGCCTTTGTCGCCCGCGGAATCACGATTGACAAAACCGGCACGACCGTCGACCTATACGCCCATCGCGGCGAAATTGTCGGCATCGCCGGCTTGGTCGGCGCCGGCAAGACGGAGCTTGCTGAAAGCTTGATCGCCCATCGAAAAACGGCGGGCGAATGGGAAATCGAGGGGCAGCGCTATGTATTTCCGTCACCTTACGAAGCCATCGAAGCCGGACTTTGCCTCATTCCCGAAGAGCGGCGCAAACAAGGGCTGTTTTTGCCCGAATCGGTGCGGGCAAACATCACCGTGCGCCTTCTTTCCCACCTGACGCGCTGGCAATGGATCAAGCAGGCACAAGAAGCGGAAGCCGCCAATGCTCTCGTGCGCTCGCTCGCCATCCATCCGCCGTCAAGCGCCACGGCCGTCCGCCACTTAAGCGGCGGCAACCAGCAAAAAGTCGTGATCGGCAAATGGCTGAACACGAACGCGCGCGTCTTTTTGTTCGACGAGCCGACGAAAGGGATCGATGTTCACGCGAAGCAGGACGTGTTTGCCATCATCCGCTCCCTTGCCGATGAAGGAAAAACGGTGCTGTACTTTTCCAGTGAATGTCAAGAGCTGCTTGACATTTGCGACACCATCTACGTGATGGTCGACGGTCGGCTGCTCGCCCGCCTGCCGGCCGCTGAACTCACGTACGAGCAGCTTGTTTATTATTGCAGCGGAGGTGAAATCGATGAATCAGCCGGCCGTTTCCGCGACGCCGTCGAAAAAAACGGCGCCGTCTATTCTTGAGTTTTTGTATAAACATGGGACATTGCTCGCCATTCTGGCCGTGATCGTCTATTTTGGCATCACGCAAGACCGGTTTTTCACGTATGAAAACTTCAGCGACATTTTGCGTTCGATTTCGATCGTGACGCTCGTGGCGATCGGGATTACGTTTTCGCTCATCGTTGACGGCTTCGATTTATCGGTCGGGTCAACGGTCAGCCTTGCGACGATCGCCAGTGCGGCGGCGCTTGTTCTGTATCGCCAAGAAATTTTCGTCACCTTGCTCGTGCCGCTGTTGCTCGGCGTCGCCGTCGGACTGCTCAACTCGCTCTTGATCGTCAAATTCAAATTGCCGGATTTGCTTGCAACATTGGCGACGATGTACGCCATCAACGGGGTACAGCTCACCTATACGAAAGGATTTTCGATTTATAACGATATGCCGCTGCCAGACGGCGGCACGGCGCCGGGCAAATTCATCCCTTCCTTTCTATTTATCGGCCAAGGAGAGCTGTTCGGCGTGCCGTTTTCCGTTTTGCTGATGCTGTTTGTCGTTATAGCTGCCCATTTGTTTTTGACATACACCAAACCGGGGCGCCTCTTTTATTTGACGGGGGAAAACCGGGAAGCGGCAAGGCTGTCGGGGATTCCGGTGAACCGTTACCGGACGTACGCGTACGTCATTAGCGGCTTTTTCGCCGCCCTTGGCGGCATCGTCCTCGCTTCACGCATCGGCACCGGGCAAGTGTCCGCCGGCGCCTCGTTTTTGATGGACGGCGTCGCCGCCGCCTACATCGGCTTTTCCGTCTTTGGCGCCGGCAAGCCGAACGTCATCGGCACGTTGTTCGGCTCGATTTTGATGGGGGTGTTGTTGAACGGCTTGACGATGGCCAACGTTCCGTACTACGCCCAAGACATTATAAAAGGCGCCATTTTAGTCGGCGCCCTCGCGTTGTCGCATTGGCAAAAAAAATAACGCCCGATCCCGCCCCTGTGGACTCGAGTCCTAGGGGCGGCGTTTTTTTGCACCTTTGCGCCTATTTGTGGCGCCGCTCGAGCGCCAACAGCTTCTCCTTCACATCGGTGCGGCTTCCGGCATAGCCGGTCAAGGCGCCGTTTTTGCCGATCACGCGATGACACGGAACGATGATCGCCAGTTCATTCGCCCGGTTCGCCTGTCCGACGGCGCGCACCGCTTTCGGCCGGCCGATTTGCGCGGCAATATCGGCGTAGGTCGCCGTTTCGCCGTACGGAATGCGGCAGAGCGCCTTCCACACGTCTTGTTGAAAAGCCGTGCCTTGCCACCGCAGCGGCAAATCGAACGCTTGACGGCGGCCTTGAAAATATTCATCCAACTGCGCAAGCGCGCGTTCCAAAAGCGGCGACCGACTTTCTACAACCGGATGCCTGCTTGCAAACGCGCGCCATTCCTCCGAAAACAGCTCAACTTTCACAATCGCCTCACCGTCAGAAACGATGTACATATCGCCGAGCAACGCTGAACGGTATACCGCATAGTCAATCGTCATCGTCGTCCTCTCTTTCCGTTCGCTCGATCGGCAGCGTAATATGGAACGTCGTGCCGACGCCGACCTCGCTTTCCACGTCAATTTTCCCTTGGTGTTCTTCGATAATTTTATAGCTGACCATCAAGCCGAGCCCGGTGCCGCGCTCTTTTGTCGTATAAAACGGCTCGCCGAGCTTTTTAATTTTATCTTTCGGGATGCCGCACCCTTGGTCGGTGATCGAGATGCGCACATGGCAACCGGCGCGGGCGATGCGCACCGTAATGTCCCCGCCTTTTGGCATCACTTCAATGGCGTTTTTCAAAATGTTAATGAACACTTGCTTCAGCTGGTTCGGCTCGCAATACACCGGCGGCAGCGCGCGCTCGAAATCGGCAATGATTTGCACGTTATGCATCATCGCTTGGGCGCTGATCAAATCGATCGTATCTTGCATAATTTTGAAAATGTCGTTTTGCTTGTATTGCACCGCCTGCGGTTTCGCCAAAACGAGAAACTCGGTGATGATCGACTCAATCCGCTTCAACTCCGACATAATAACATTAAAATACATTGAATAGTCACCGTCAATGCTTCCTTGCAGCAGCTGGATAAACCCTTTTAACGCCGTCATCGGGTTGCGGATTTCATGGGCGATGCCCGCAGCCAGCTCGCCGACGACATTGAGCGTATCCGATTTGCGCAGCTGCAGCTCCATCTCTTTCCGTTCCGTCACGTCGCGGAGCATCATCATCCCGACGCCGGGAATCACTTCTTTTTTCAACGAAAATTCGACCACTCTTCCTTTCCATTCATCGGAAAACTCCACTTCTCCACTCGCCTCACCGGCTCGCTCGCATTGAGCAAGCAGCTTGTTCAGCTGGCGGCGCGCCCGATCTGGAACGCAATCTCCCACGGTTCGGCCGAGCAGCTGTTCTTTGGCAGCCGCAAAGATGTCGCAGGCGATCGGATTGGCGTCAATGATGCGATGCTCCCGATCCCAGAGCAAAATGCCGTCCATCGCATGGTCGAAAATGCTGCGGAACTTTTGCTCGCTTTCGCGCAGCTCGCGTTCGATTTTGCGCCGCTCGCTCACATTGCGAAAAATCGTCAAATGATAGCCGTCGATCGCCCCTTTTTTCATCGTAAACTCGAGCTGTTTATCCTCACCGTTCGGCATATGGAACGTCAATTCATCGCGAATTTCTCCTTTGCGGCGAAATTCGCTAAAAATGCGCTTCACCTTTTCCTCTCCATAGTCGACAAAATCCAATAAATTGCGGCGCACAAGCAAGTTCAACGGCAGCTCGAACGTGCGGCTCGCCGCTGGGTTGGCGTTCAATATGTAGCCAAAGTCGTCCCAAATGAGAATCGCTTCGTGCGCCTGCTCAAAAATGGCCCGGAATCGTTCTTCGCTTTTTTGTAGTTTGACCTCCATATTTTTCCGCTCTGTCACATCGCGCATAATGGCCATGTAAAATCCGCTGTACACGTTCGACGTCGCCGTCAGCTCGAACATTTTCACCGTACCATCGGGGCGAATGAGCGACAGCTCGCCCTTGGCTGTCCCTTTTTCTTTCATCTCCGCCAGCAAACGGGCGAACTCCTCGGCGCACTCGCGGGCGACAAACTGCTGGAACGATAAGTTCAGCAACTTTTCTTTTTCCAAATTCAAACTCAGCGAAAACGCCGGATTCACGTCAATAAAGCGGCCGAACTCATCAAAAATGACGATGCTGTCGACCGCGCGGTTAAAGACGTCGCGAAACAAAAACTCGTGAATGATCCGCTCGCGCTCAAGCGCCTTATGGGCCGAAACATCGCGCATCATGACGAGGTCAAATTCGTCGAACACATCTTTTTTCATCGAAAATTCAACATGCTTGACCTTGCCGTCCGGCAGCTTGATGAGCAATTCATCGCTAAACGAACCGAACTTTTGCAGCATCGAGCGCTGAAACAGTAAAATATCCGGCGGCACGAGTTCCAAAAATGAAGAGAAGGAACGGCCGACGAGCGAAAACTTATCCATTTCAAACAGCTTGCACGCCGCTTCGTTCACATCGACAAATTCGCCGTTTTTATTTAAAATGACAATGGCATCAAGCGACCGCTCGAAAATGATTGAATAGCTGTTTAACCGCTCCTTCAAACGTCGATTTTCTTCTTCAAGCAGCCGCACGTCCGGCGATGCATGTTGCTCTTCCCGGGGAGAAAGGCTTTTGGCCATATCGATCTCTCCTTGTCTATTCAAACCATATCAACTACATGTATATTCGCTGTGGAAAAATTTACTCCTCCCTTTATTCACGAAGATTTTGCAAAAATCTTTTCTTCAATGTTCGACAAGTTTTTTCTTCTTTTTCATTTGGCGAAACTGCGCTATAATGAAAGGTTAGTACGAATGGGAAAAGGGGTTTTCATTTCGATGAACATTATTTGCACGACCTTAAACGCCAAATACATTCATATGAATCTCGCCATCCGCTATTTGAAAGCATACGCCCAACCAGAGTTTGACGTCAAGCTCGTTGAATATACGATCAAAGATCCGGCCATGAACATCGTCGCCGACTTGTACCAGCGCCGGCCCGATGTCGTCGGTTTTAGCTGCTACATTTGGAACATTGAAGAAACGATCAAAGTCGTAAAAATGATAAAAAAAGCAGCGCCGAATCTGATCATTGTCGCCGGCGGACCCGAAGTGTCCTATGATGTGCGCGAGTGGATGGAGCGGGTGCCGGAATTGGACTTTATCGTGATCGGCGAAGGGGAAGAAACGTTTAAACAGCTGCTGTTCGCCCTAAGCGGCGGCGGGGACGTAAGCAATATCGCCGGGCTGGCATTTCGGGACGGGGACCGCATCGTCGTCAATCCGCAGCGGAATAAAATTCGCTTGGCGGACATGCCGTCACCGTTTCGCTTTCCAGAAGACATCCCCCATCTTCCTAACCGGATCGTTTATGTCGAAACGAGCCGCGGCTGCCCGTTCAGCTGCCAGTTTTGCCTGTCATCCATTGAGGTCGGCGTCCGCTATTTTGACCGCGAAAAAATCAAAGACGACTTGCGCTATTTGATGCAGCACGGGGCGCGGACGATCAAGTTCGTCGACCGGACGTTCAACATCAGCCGCAGCTACGCGATGGACATGTTTCGCTTTTTAATTGACGAGCATGTGCCGGGGACGGTGTTTCAGTTTGAAATTACCGCCGACATCATGCGCCCGGAGGTAATCGAGTTTTTAAACAACGAAGCGCCGCCTGGGCTGTTCCGCTTTGAAATCGGCGTTCAATCAACGAACGATGAGGTGAACCGCCTGATCATGCGCAAGCAAAACTTCGCCAAGTTGTCGCGGACGGTGACGATGATTAAAGAGGGCGGGAAAATTGCCCAGCACTTAGATTTGATCGCCGGCCTGCCGGAAGAAGATTACGACTCGTTCCGGAAGACGTTCAATGACGTGTTCGCTCTTCGTCCCGAAGAGCTGCAGCTCGGGTTTTTGAAACTGCTGCGCGGCACCGGGCTGCGCCTGCGCGCCCATGAATACGGCTACGTATATATGGATCATGCGCCGTACGAAATACTGAGCAACAACGTTCTTTCCTTTGAGGACGTGATTCGCATCAAGCAAGTGGAAGACGTGCTCGAGAAATATTGGAACGCCCATCGGATGGATGAAACGATTGAATATTTAGTCACCGACGTCTTCCCATCGCCGTTTGACTTTTTCCAACAGTTTGGCACGTATTGGGATGAACGCGGTTGGGCGCGCATCGGCCACCAGTTAGAAGACTTGTTCCGCCGCCTCCATGAGTTTTTGCGCACCTCTGCGCCAGACGCTTTGCCGATCGCCGAATCGCTCATGAAATACGACTACTTGCGCAACCAAAAATATAAGCCGCGCAAACCGTGGTGGGACGAAAAAACGGAGAAAACGGCGCGCGCGGCCGTCTATCGGGCGCTGCTTGAGCGCCCCGAGGCGCTCGGAGCGGATTTTGCCGCCCTTGGGCTCGGGGAAAAAGAGCTGTTTAAACATACGGTCGTTGAAATCGTGCCGGTGGATGTCGGCCGCTACACGGCCAAAAAACAGCTTTCGTTCACGCCAACCGCCATCGTCGCCTACTTCGCCCCGTCCGGTGCCGGTGCGACGCTGTTTTCCGCGCCGCTTTCAGCGTTGTCGGTTTCTTCGGCATCGGCGTAGACCGGAAGCTTTTTGTCATGGCCGGCCGTTCAAGATATCCAACTCACATTTCGCACCCTCTCGACAAAAATCGGGAGGCTTTTTTATCTTCCTGTCGAATCAAACCTTGAAACACAAGGAAAGCAAAGGAGTTT
>JAAROH010008025.1_pt1 | contig 17886 bp, 15 predicted proteins | sample 7248631 | NCBI WGS metagenome assembly JAAROH01 (sample SAMN09772309, study PRJNA484901) | compost metagenome | isolation source: Vermicomposting unit | place: India
TATCTCATGCTATATTCCTCCTTAGATTAAATATAGCATGAATAAATTATAAAGTCACCAAAAATTTTATAACTTTTTATAAGTTATTAAAAACTGTTTAATCCCTCTCAAAAGCCTTGGTAAAATCACTTTCACGCACTACTTTTGCATTCAAGCCCTTACCCTTGGCATACTCCAATAAAGCGGCCTCTTCAGGCTTAACTTTTTCGAGCCGGGATTTTATCAAAAAAATACCAATTTCATTATTTCGAGTACAGAGGTCAGTTATTTTTTCTATAACTTCTTTTCTTAGTTGACAGACAAGGAAGATCATCGTTTGACCGGGTTTTTTCAAAAATATCTCTGTTTCTAAAATTTTATGAAAGTCATGGTTTAAATCATCGTTCACAGCTGCTAAATGATAATTCAATGTTCGGAGTTGTGCTTCTCTTCTCTGAACAGGGAAATATTGTCTTTCCGCTCCATATGAAAGAAGACCGATGTTAGCCCCTACTTTTACAGCGGATCGAACAATTGAAGCAGTAAATTTTACAGCTAACTCAAAACTTGGACTGGGTGTGCGATCTAAAATAAGTAATACATCTTGGCTTTGTCGCTGTTCAAATTCCTTTGTCATTATTTCATTTTTTCTTGCAGTCTGTTTCCAGTGAATCCAGGAAAACCTATCGCCGGATTGATAGGTACGTGTACTTATCGCCATTGTGGAGTCTCTTTGGGCTAAATCCTTTGCTGCAGTCATTCCCGATTCAAATAAGGTTTTGAAAGGATCATATTTCATTTCAATATACGCCGGATATACGATGATTTTTTCCAATTGCTCTACAACTACCTCTTTCCGGGTCAAGCCCAACAGATCACCCATTTGGATTCGTATCTTGTGAAAGGTGTACTCCCCACGTGGCAATAAATTGTGGTGGTAAGTAAACGTTCGTTCTTTTGAAAATAACGGAAATAATACTGTTGTTCCTGAAAACGGACGACTCCCTGAACGTTCAGAAACTTCATCTTTAATAAATAGATAGACGAGAGGAATACGATAGGGCAAGGTTATATGAATTTTTACCGATACCATTTCACCATTAACGTACTCCGTTTTATCAAGCACCCTCTTAATATCAATTCGTGTTATTGGATAAAAGTTTAGTAGGATGGAGTAAAAGGCAATAGGCAGAAAACTTCCAAATAAAAACCAGCTGACAAATCCCCCTTGAAACATGGCAAAACTAAAGCTTGCTGCTACAAGTCCAATCAGCCCGATGAACTTCAAAACGGAATTGGTTCTTTTCAACAGATGCATCATTTCACAACCTTTTGGATGGGAACTTTTGTATCCGATAAAATCGAGGAGATAACTTCTTCCGCATTCACACCATCGTATCTGGCTTGTGATTGCAAAATCATCCGGTGTGAGAAAACAAAAGGTACTAAAAATTGGATATCATCAGGCAGCACAAAATCCCGTCCTTGTATATAGGCATAGCTTTTTGAGGCTTGCATTAATGCAATCGAGCCGCGGGGACTGACACCTAAATAGATTTGCGGATGATTTCTTGTCCTTGTCACAATGGAAATAATATATTGTTTAATCGTATCATCAACAAATACGCCTTTCACCTCTTTTTGCATAGATAGCAGCTCGTCCAAAGTAATGACAGGGGTTAATTCCTGAATCGGCAACTCCTCTTGAACACGACTCAACACTTCCATTTCCTCAGCAAAACTTGGATAACCCATGTGGATTTTTAATAAAAAGCGGTCGAGTTGAGCTTCCGGTAATGGATAGGTCCCTTCATATTCAATCGGATTTTGTGTGGCCATAACTAAAAATGGTCTTGGTAAAGGAAATGTATGGCCATCAATGGTCACGCTCTTTTCCTCCATCCCCTCCAACAAGGCTGATTGCGTTTTCGGGCTTGTCCGATTAATTTCATCGGCTAAAATAATATTGCCCATAATGGGACCCGGTCGAAATTCAAATTCCAATGCTTTCGGATTATAAATCGACACACCCAGTACATCGGAAGGCAGTAAATCAGGAGTAAATTGGATTCGTTTGAATGTTGAGCTAACCGACTTGGCAAGGGATTTAACAAGCATCGTTTTCCCGACACCGGGGACATCTTCCAATAGCACATGGCCATCCGCCAAAAGCGCTGTCAAACATAAAATGATTTCTTCACGTTTTCCGACGATGACCCTTTCCATATTATTTAAGATAACTTCTACTTTTGGATGGAGAGTTGGAATTATCATTGTTGTAAAACCTCCTGTATTGGTCGAAAAGGAATATTATTTTTATTTTACAATAAATTCCGTCACCTGTTAATGAGATTTACGATTTTTACAAGTTTTTAATAATTAGTGACGAGAACAGGGCTCGTCGTCAAAATTGAGCGTTTTTCACCTCAAAATGGTGACGAGAACGGGCCTCGTCGTCAAAATTGAGCATTTTTCACCTCAAAATGGTGACGAGATTAGATCTCGTCGTTAAAATAGAGCATTTTTCATCTCAAATTGGTGACGAGAATGGGTCTCGTCGTCAAAATTGAGCGTTTTTCACTTCAAAATGGTGACGAGAATGGGGCTCGTCGCCAAAATAGGAGCTTTCTCATTCAAAAACGGTGACGAGATTCAGGCTCGTCGCCAAAAATAGGCATTTCCCACCTCAAAACGGTGACGAGAACAGGCCTCTTCGCCAAAATTGAGCGTTTTTCACTTCAAATTGGTGACGAGAACGGGCCTCGTCGCCAAAATAGAAGCTTTCTCAACCAAAAACGGTGACGAGATTAGATCTCGTCGTCAAAAATGAGCATTTCCCGCCCCAAATTGGTGACGAGATTCAGGCTCGTCGTCAAAATTGAGCATTTCCCGCCTCAAATTGACGACGAGAAGATAAGTTACTTCTCTTCAAAAAATTTTGAGTGCCTTTTCTAAATCTGCATTTCAAAAATATGAGGATAGCAGTGCCTTCATAACCTGATCGAAAACGTTCATCATCCATACATTTATCATTCTATCTTATTTTTGGAAGAACTATGCCTTTATATAATTGAACTGTAATCATATAGTAAATGGTATAAATTACTAAGAAAATACAAATAGGTAACCAAATACGAAAATACGGGTCAATGACAAAGAATCCAAAAATATTCATGCCCATTAATACGTGGGCAATACCTACAATAGCCGGACATAAAAATACGAGGAAAAATTCCTTGTAGATTGACTTCGTTAGTAACTCACGGCGGACACCAATTTTACGAAGCATGTCATAACGGGTTATATCTGCTGTTGCTCCGGACAGAATTTTAAACATTAAACAGCTCGCCATCATAGCCAAAAAAGCAATGCCTAGGAAGAAACCCATAAATACCGTCCCGCTGGAAACAGTATAAAATTCATTATATATTTTATATTTACTTAGCATGTCGTCTGCATCGATATGTTTATATTTTTCTAGTTGCAATTCGTCAAGTTTTTTCCATTCTTGTGTATGTGCAGCAAAATCTTCTGTTTTGCCAATAAAAACAATCCCTTCTTTGCCTTGTATTTCATTAAACATTTTTATGTCTACAATTTTTATCGTTTTGTCAAGGTAATCCAAGTAAGTAGGTTGCATCGCCCTTAACGCAGTCACCCATTCATCCGGGATGACCTTGGTATTTTTATCTATATCTTGGCCATCATTTGAAACAGCACCTAATGGCAGGTCTTCAGAAACACGCTTTAATTTACCGGTATATTTCCCTCCATTTTCAACATATATGAAGGGACGGTTTTTTTCTAACTCTGCCTTTAGATAATAAATATATTGATCATCCGTTTTATAACGATATTCATTTTTATCTTTGAATGGTATATCATTTAAAATTTCCATCTCTTCTGCTGTTGGGTTGTAAATGACAGTATCATATATTTCGAATTTATCAGCTGATTTTATCACATTATTTTTAAACGCCATGCCGCCCGAAATGGCTCCTGCTCCCAGTGCAATTAGCATGGCTACGGTAGCTAATACTTTTGTTAACCCATTGATTCGGAACTTTAATTGGGCAAAAGTAAAAGCATTAAGACCCTTTTCATTGTATGTTTTGTTTTCTTTAAGTTTCTTTACAAACAGCGGAAAAACAGATTCAAAAAATAAATACGTTCCCGCTGTTGTCGAAAGCATCGCAATCATGATTCCCCTTTCTTTTAAAACATCCATAAAAATCATCGCTGCATAACCGATTCCCAATAAAATAACCGAAATAAATGCTGTGATTCCGGTCATCTTTCCTTTGATCACGGCTGAATCAGCGTAAGTATTTCCGTACACAAGCTCCAGAACTGTCATCCGTGCTAATTTCATACTATTCAACAAAGCAGATAGGATAAATAATCCAACAAAGAATATACTAGTAACTGTTATGGAGGGAACATATAATGCCCGATAACCACTTGCAGTAAAATCAAGCTGTTTCATTAACAAATGGCCAATTCCTTGTGAGAGTCCTATACCTGAGGCGATTCCAATTGCTAAAGAAATCATTCCAATTATGAGGGTTTCTATAAACATAATGAATGCAACTTTATATTTTTTTGCCCCCAACAACATATACATGCCAAACTCTTTTTGACGAAGGGACATCAAAAATGAGTTTGCATAAAACACATAAAAAAATGTGATGATTGCCAATAAGAATGATCCGACTTGAAACACATAGCCAATTGACTTAATAGTTGCGTTTGCTTCCAGAAATTCCTTGTTAGACGCTAATGTTTGGAACATATAAAAAATTGAAATGGACAAAACAAGACCAACAAGCAAAACGATGTAGTCTTTTAACTTACCTTTTAATCCTGTTATAGAAAGTTTAAATAACATGCCGAATTTCCTTCCCTATCTTTTTTCTGTACCCAATTCTGCAAGCATACCTAGTATCTCTTTATAAAAAATCTGGCGCGGCATTTGACTCCGGTGAATTTCTTTATACAGCTCTCCGTCTTGAATAAACAAAATACGTTTACAGTAACTTGCACTATAAGCATCATGAGTGACCATCAAAATAGATGTACCTTGTTCTTCGTTTAAATTTGCCATCGCCTCCAACAGACTTGTCGCATTTTTCGAATCCAATGCACCGGTGGGTTCGTCTGCCAAAATTATGGCAGGATCATGCACAATCGCTCGCGCAGCCGCCGCACGCTGCTTTTGTCCACCGGAAACCTCTGAAGGATATTTGGAAAGAATGTCTGGAATTCTTAACATCTTTGTTACCTTTTCTACTTTTGTCCCAATCTCATTGGAAGAAACGCCTTGCAGTGAGAGTGGCAACGCAATATTTTCATAAATTGATAAGTTTTCAAGCAGGTTAAAATCCTGAAAAATAAAGCCTAACTTTTTTGAACGAAAGTCAGCCAATTCGCTTTGCCTCATCTTGGTAATGTTTGTACCTGCAATTTCAACTAAGCCATCGGTTGCATGGTCAAGCGTTGAAATTACATTTAGTAATGTCGTTTTACCTGATCCGGAAGGTCCCATAATGCCAACAAATTCCCCTTCTTCCATCGAGAAAGATATTCCTTTTAATGCATGTGATGGATTCCCTCTCTTTTCCCCATACACTTTTTGAACATTTTTAACAATAATCACTGACCTTTTCATATATACTCTCCTATTCTTTGCATACATTTTCCGAACCGGTGTCAAATTCAATGACAATATTAGTTATTGGACTTTTTACTGTTTAGTCAATACTTCCATTGCTTTTTCGGGAATGTTTTCCGGAGATACAACTTCGTACTCATAAACATATTTGCCTTTTACATGGGCTTTTAAATAACTTTCTTTTGGGAAGTTTTTAACAGAAGTAGTGATTTTAATTTCATCTGTTTCTCCTGATTCATCCACACCGTTTAATCTGAACATATATCTCTGCGGAAAATCAGGGTCGGGTATTCCTTCACCCTTTACCAAAACAAAAACATCTTTTTCTTTAATGAATGGATTAAATCTATCTCGAGTTTCCTCACCAATAAAAGTCATAATCAAAACGCCAGTCACAACGACTCCGAAAATACCAAATAAAAACTTTTTTCTCATCTTTTTTTATCCACCTTTCCCGTTTCTTTATTGACAATCTAAGTTCTTGGGATCCCAATGGAACTTTTCATCAATATCTACAGTATAGGATTCATTTCTTAAGAAAAAACTAGGAAACTTCTTAAGCTTTTCTTAACAAAAACGAATGTAAAATGTGATCAAAAATCTTAAGTTGGATGTTACTGCCCGTTAAGGAGGATGAAAAAGTTGCCAAAAAAAGCCTTAGGGTAGTTACCTTAAGGCTCATAAATTTAAGAAAGTATTTTTTCTATTTATTTATCATAACTAGTTACTTTTCTCCTTCTTTATTTACTAAACCCATTTTGCGCAATTGGACCATTCACTACCTGATCGTATAAGGAGCGAATGGTGCTGTTGTTTTTCATTCTGTTTAATTCTGAATTTTATTAAAATTATTTTGCAAAGATAAGAATCCTACAACCGCTCCTTTTATCATCACCTTCCCACCAATCCTACTGCTTTTACATGGCATATAAAAAAGTGGGCATTGACCCACTCGTGAATATTAAACAATATGTTGAACAATTTTCTTATACGTATCGATAATAAATGATTTGAATAATGTATCCGGAAGAGGAGTTGTTTTTTCTTTTGCCCTTGTGGCGAATTTCAAAGCTGTTTCAATTTGACCTAATTCTAAATAACATAACGCCAAATAAGAATCTCCCACATAAAAGATTGTTAAGTCAAACGGGTGCGGCAAAAATGGTGGTATTTCAACTCTTTCCAACCATTGAACAGCTTCCTGATATCGTCCCAACCCATACAAGGCCTTCCCTTTCGTTAAGGAAAAATACGGTTTCAGTACTTCGGTATCATCCAGACCCGTCACATATTTATCAACCAGACGAATAACACCTTCATAATCTTGATGTTTAAAAAGTCTAACTTCGGCTTCTGTATAATCATTAAAGGCATAATAGAAAGGATCTTCAACAAAGTTAGCATACCCAAGCAACTTCTTCAAATAAATATTGATTTTTTCTTCGTCATGGTTCACTAGTCCATAACCGATAGTTATCCGATACAAATCATCAATATGGTAAAAAATTCTATGGACTTTTGAGAAAGCAATTGCATCTTCTATCACACGGATTGCCGCCGCTGAATCCCCAACAGCAAAATATAGTACTGCCTCATGGTAATCAAGTTCAAGCCTAGTCATCGGACTCATATACGGAAAATTTTTTTCAAGATAATCTCGTTCTGATAAAAGCATTTTTAATGCCGTTTCGTATTTATGATTACGAAATTGAACATTGACCTGAAAAATACCAACGCTCGCTCTTCTGTCCACCAGATTCATTTCCTCATACATTTGGGCTGAGCTCAAAATATACTTTTTCCAGTTCTTATCTTCTTTATCTTCTGAAACATGATAAAGGCTATACCCGTACAACTCTGTTAACCGTGCTGACTCATATCCTTTCGTTAAGTGATTGATAAATGGCTCAATCATTTGTTTTATCTGTTGATACTTTTTGTTATTATTAAGTGTTTTTGTGTCGGTAAAATATAGTTTTTCTACCTGTTCCAATATATCCCTCAATTCCTGAACATTTTCATCCTGTAACAAATCACTAACATCCACTCCCAATTGGCTTGCAATATAATTCAAGCTCTCGATGGAAGGAACCGCTTTATTATTTTCAATCAGGCTGAGCATCCCTTTCGTTAATTTCGTACCGGCTAATGCCTCAAGGGTCAACCCTCTGCCTTTTCTTAATTTCCTGATTCGCTCTCCTAATGTTAAGATGGGAAACACCTCCATTCTATTTTAATTATATTAAATTTTTCTCGGTCAGTAAAATAAGTTTTATGCATAATTTAGTTTAATTTAATTGAACATATATGTTGATTTTTCAAAATGATTTATGCTATGATTTGTTTAATAAAATTTAACATTAGTGAGAGAAGGGATTTTTTTGACCGAAGCACAAAAATTAAAAAGGGGAACCTATCATCTTTGGACATTCATGACGAGCAAGTTAATTTCTACATTTGGAGCCAATGTTTATTCTTTTGCCATTAGCTTTTATATTTTGCAATTAACCGGATCTGCAACAAATTTTGCTTTGAATTTAATTTGCAGTATTTTACCGCGGACGATTGCCGCACCGTTTGCCGGCTACGTCGCAGATAATTTCTCGCGGAAACGAACAATCATTCTTGCTCAAGCCGCTTCTGTTTTTGCAATTGCCGGGCTTTTGATAGTTAGCCTTATGAATGGCTTATCACTGACTGCCATTTATATAATCACCTGTCTATTGTCATTGACATCAACCTTTTCCGGCATTACCTTCACCTCATCAATTTCAGGGTTGGTTAATGAAGATCGAATTCAAAAAGCAATGTCGCTTAATCAAATGTCCATATCACTGGCTTCCATCGTCGCACCGGCCTTAGGAGGCGTACTTTATGGGGCAGTTTCAATTCCTGTTTTTCTCATAATCTACTTAATTGCATCTCTAGTTGCTCTAATTCTTGATTCAACGATGGATTTCCAATTATTTGCCAAACGTAGCCATGTACCAGTCGCAGGTCAAGGGAAGGAAAAATTGTGGGTCAGTATGAAAGAAGGATTTGCCTATTTAAAAACGAAACCGGTCATTCAAACTATTATTTTCATTGCCTTGTTTATTAATTTTTTCTTCGGCTCTTTTCAAGTCGGATATTCTTTCGTTTTAATCGAAAAACTGGGAATGAAGTCAGAGCATTTCGGAATTTTGGAAGGTGCCTTTGCTGTCGGCATGTTGTTGTTATCTTTTTATTTAACGATTCGGAAAGAAATTAAATACCCGCTCATTACTGCAAAATATGGAACTATTGGATTGGCTCTTGTTATTGGTGGCATTGCCGTACCTCTTCTTATCACGTTTACTTATCAGGCTATGTTTGTGTATTATCTTATTTTAATGTTAGCGATCGGTAGTTTTTTGACCATCATAAATACACCAATCGGGGTCATGATGCAAAAAAGTGTGGATGATGATTTCAAAGGAAGGGTTATTTCTATTCTTGAAACAATGGCACAAGTTCTGATGCCGCTTGGGACAGTCATCTATGGATTTCTTTATGATTGGGTTGCGGCTGAATGGGTATTGTTCATCTCGGCCGGTATCATCATCGGTATTGCCCTTTTTATGCTCCGTCCATCTGTAATAGCGAATGCATATCCTGAACGAAAAAATGCATTACAGCGTATTACCGGGTAAAGGGAAATTCCATCAGTGTTGAACCAATTGGATCTTTACGGGAAGTTCATCCCCCACCTATCCTCTTTGCTTGAGGTGGGGCTTACTCCCTGTTTATAGCAAAGAAAGATAAAGGTGCCAGCCCCGGATACCGGCACCTTCCATTATACACAACCACTTTCTTGAATCTTATACATTAATCTATATGGTTTTATTAAGCTTTCGGATGTACCATGTCAGCGGGATTGACATATTTGTCAAATTCTTCACTCGTTAGGTAGCCAAGCTTCAATGCTGCTTCTTTCAATGTTGTTCCTTCTTTATGAGCAAGTTTAGCAATTTGGGCTGCTTTTTCATAACCGATATGCGGATTTAATGCCGTAACAAGCATCAACGACTCGTTCAAGTTTTTCGTAATTACTTCCCGATTTGGCTCAATGCCCACCGCACAATGATCATTAAATGAACGAATACCATCTGCTAAAAGTCGGGCACTTTGCAAGAAATTGTACAAGATCACCGGCTTGAACACGTTCAATTCAAAATTCCCTTGACTTGCTGCAAATCCAATGGTTGCATCATTTCCCATGACTTGAACAGCAATCATCGTGATCGCTTCACTTTGGGTTGGATTGACTTTTCCCGGCATAATCGATGATCCCGGTTCATTTTCCGGAATAGTAATTTCCCCGATTCCGCATCTTGGACCTGAAGCTAACCAGCGAACATCATTGGCAATTTTCATTAAATCGGCTGCCAATGCCTTTAATGCACCATGAGCATAGGCAACTTCATCATGGCTCGTTAAGGCATGGAATTTATTTTCTGATGAATAAAACTCTATTCCCGTAAATTTAGAAATTTCCCCACTAACCAATTTCCCGAATTCCGGATGGGTATTGATTCCGGTACCGACGGCTGTCCCGCCAATAGCCAGTGCTTTCATTTTATCGGAACTTTCTTTGACAAATTCTAAGGAACGTTCCAACATATGTACCCAGCCACTTATTTCTTGGCCGAGGGTTAATGGTGTTGCGTCTTGAAGATGTGTCCGGCCAATTTTTACAATATCCATGAACGCTTGTGACTTTTCTTCCAATGTTGCTTTCAATTTTTCAATCTCAGGAATTAAAAATGTTTGTACATAATTCGTTGTTGCAATATGCATGGCAGTCGGAAATGTATCGTTTGAACTTTGGCCCATATTGACATCATCGTTTGGATGTAATTTTTGACTGGCACCTTGTTCGGCCAACAGTTGATTACCCCGATTCGCAATGACTTCATTCAAGTTCATGTTCGATTGTGTACCACTGCCGGTTTGCCAAATTTTTAACGGGAATTCACCCTCATGTTTTCCTTCAATAATTTCATCAGCTGCAGTGACAATCGCCTTTGCTTTTTCATCACTTAATTTTCCAAGTTTATTGTTTACAATCGCACAACTTCTTTTTAAAATGGCAAAAGCCTTAATTAATTCTTCCGGCATGGTTTCCGTGCTGATCGCAAAGTTTTGTAAGCTCCGTTGCGTTTGCGCACCCCATAATTTGTTTGCCGGAACTTTAACTTCCCCCATCGTATCTTTTTCAATCCGGTATTCCATGAAAATTCCCCTCCTGTATTTGGACAAAAACGTTTACAAATCCATTTCTATTATAGTCAATATAGTGGTACAAATCTATTAATTTGGCAACAAAAAGCGATTTTCTTGTTTAAGTTAGCTATTGAGGTATTTAAACTTTTTCAAAAAGATAAAATTTGAGCTTAACTAAAGTAAGATCATTGTGGTATTTTTTAATAAAAAAACCACAGCTGAAATAGTATAGCCGTGGCCAGTATGTGAATTCTCAGTGTGGCAAGAACGCCAACTGAATAAAAAACAATACTGCAAAAATGTAGACAATCGGATGGACTTCCCGCCATTTTCCTTTGGCTACTTTCATTAACGGAAGCGATATAAAACCGAGCGCAATACCTGTTGAAATACTCGACGTGAGCGGCATGGTTAAAATGACTAGAAATGCCGGAAATGCTTCATCAATTTCATTCCATTTAATCTTTGCAACATGACCAATCATTAGGCTCCCAACAATAATAAGTGCTGGTGCGGTAATCGCGGCCACACCGGAAATTGCACCGACTAAAGGACTTAAGAATGAGGCAAGAATAAAGAGAACCGCAACCGTTAGTGACGTAAGACCGGTCTTTCCACCTGCAGCAACCCCTGAAGTTGATTCAATATATGCCGTTGTCGGACTTGTTCCCACCATTGCACCGATTGTTGTAGCAATGGAATCAGAAAGGAGTGCATTTTTTGCATTCGGTAATGTTTTTCCTCTCATAAAACCTGCCTGTTCTGCTACTCCAATCATCGTTCCGGTCGTATCAAAGATGGTGACTAATAAAAAGGAGAAAACAACCGCATATAGCGAATGTTGGAAGACATCAACAAAAGCTTCCAGAGGGTTGGCTACAATAACACCGTCCGGTAACGATGGTAGAGAAAAAATTCCCTTATCAAAGGATAACTGTCCGGTTACGAATGCGGCGATTGTCGTTATAATCATACCAAAAAATAAAGCACCATTTACATTGAGTGCCATTAACACAAGGGAAACGGCCAAACCAAATAACGCCAGCAATACTTCAGGAGAATGAAGATTACCGAGCCCAACTAAATTATCTGGATTACTTGTAATAATCCCGGTATTTTTTAAACCGACAAAAGCGATAAAAAGACCAATTCCAGCTGAAATTCCGAATTTTAAATTGTCCGGAATTGCCTCAATTAATTTTTCTCGAAAAGCTGTTAAAGAAAGAATAACAAATATAATACCTGCCACAAATACTGCGGAAAAGGCCGTAACATAATCAATCCCACCGTGAGAACCTACAACCGAAAAGGCAAAATATGCATTCAAGCCCATACCGGGAGCAATCGCAATCGGATAATTTGCAAAAAGTGCCATCCAAAGCGTGCCAATAGCGGTTGCAATAATTGTAGCGGTAAATACTTGTTCAAAAGGGATTCCGGTATTCGATAAAATTGCCGGGTTAACGACGATAATATATACCATTGTAAAAAATGTTGTCATCCCGGCGAAAATTTCCGTTTTTACAGTTGTTTGATTTTCCTGAAGCTTAAACATTTTTTGCCCTCCTAATATAAACGCGAACATTTTAAAACCACAAATTAAATAATATTCGTTTATAGATGTTTTTTCAAGTACAAAATTTACATAGTCTGTATTAAGGGATAAGTTTTTACAAAATCTTGGGCATTGAAGGTTCAACGATGGACCAGATGTCCCTTTTGGTATATTTATTACCAATTATCTTGAACATAATGACCCGTTTTACACAGCAAATATTTTTTCGGGAAAATATCACACTGTTCAAAGATGTATAATCCAGTTTTTTTGAAAGCGCTTAAATAATTCTCTTGCCATTTTTTCAAACTAATAGTATGATAGGGATAAATAATTTGTATATCAGATCACATGTTACTGATTCGATCAGGCATGGTGGTAACAAAAGGGTAGCATTCTACCCCTTTACCACCATGCCTTTTTTATTTTCTAAAAAAGGAGAAATATGTATGTTCAGTTTTTTTAAGAAAAAGCGAGATCTTTCAATTTATGCTCCGGTAGACGGGGAAGTAATTCCTCTATCCTTTGTTCCCGACCCTGTTTTTCGTGACAAACTAATGGGAGATGGAATTGCCATAATACCAACTGACGGGCATTTTTGTGCACCAATAAATGGGAAAGTGATTCTCATTGCACCTACAAAACACGCAATCGGTTTAAAAGCTGAGTGAAGGTTTAGGTGGAGATGCAAATGTTGTCGCAATTGATAATTGTGTAACACGTCTAAGAGTTGAAGTTAAAGACATGAGAAAAGTAGACCAACAAAAAATCAAATCAACCGGAAATTCGGGCATAAAAGAAGTCGGACCAACAAGCATACAAGTTATTGTTGGTACAAACGTGCAATTTGTTGCAGACGAAATCACAAAGCTTCGTAAATACCGTTTTTGGAGACAAGACTCTTTTCTCGTTACCATTATGAAGCGGAAAATGCTTATTTTTGGCGACGAAGTACCTTCTCGTCGTCACTTTTGCCAGGGAAATCCCATTTTTTGGCGATGAGTCCCTTTCTCGTCGTCTTTTTGAGCTAAGAAATCCCACTTTTTGGCGACGAGACCCTTTCTCGTCGTCACTTTTGCCCGGGAAACTCCCTTTTTTGGCGACGAGATCCCTTCTCGTCGTCTTTTTGAGCCAAGAAATCCCACTTTTTGGCGACGAGACTCTTTCTCGTCGTCTTTTTGAAGCGGAAAACTCCCTTTTTTGGCGACGAAGCCCCTTCTCGTCACTAATTTTGCCCGAAATCCACCTGTTTTTGGCAACGAAACCATCCATGAGACAAAAATCTCTAAAAGAAACCTTGTCGAATTGTCCCAAGATAAAACATTTCAATTCCCTTACTGACATGTTTTTCAACAGTCTTTGTCAGTTACTTAATACTTCCAGAAAACATGGTATAATAATAAGATGAAAGATTGCAGGAAGGACTTTAAAAATGAACAATCAACGTTGGCTTTCATTTAACTACTTCACATTTTTCTTTACATGGGGAATTTTCATGCCTTATTGGACGGGCTGGCTAACAGGCGATAAGGGACTTTCCGTATCCGCTGCAAGTATTATTATTGGGGCCGGATTACTGGCAAGATCATTTTCTACTTTGATTTTGTTCCCAGTTGCAACTAACCGATTTTCCATTAGCACTGTAATGAAAGGGATTGCACTTCTTTCACTCGTTCTGATGATTTCATATATTCCCTTCGAATCCTATAGTGTACTACTTCTCATTACCATTCTATTTAGTTTTATTTATCCAAACTTAATGCCCGGTGTTGAGGGTAGTGCTACCATTTTATTAGCACACGAAAAACTCGATTATGGAAAGAGTCGCTCCTTTGGCTCAATCGGTTACACTCTTGCTTTAATTGTTGTCGGGCTTGGGACTTCCTTATTTCAAGAAAAAGCAATCTATTGGTTAATGCTGGCAGGCATTGTGTTCATTATCTTTTCCCAATTCCAAGCGACTCCACTCATTTTGAAAACAGAACCGAAAAAACAAAATTCAAATACGAGTATAGGAAACTTCAAAAAACTCTTTACATCAAAGGAGTTTCTTATCATTCTAATTATTTCCGTCTTATTACAAGGCTCACATACATCCTATTATAATTATGGATTTATTTATTTACAGGATTTAGGCATAAACAGTTTTTACATTGGGCTTATTTTAAATGTAGCCGTTTTAGGAGAAATCTTATTTTTTGCAAAAGCAGATTCGTTTCTGGCCAATATGAAAATATCGACAATGTACATTTGGGCGGCCATTGGTTCTACTTTACGGTGGGTTCTCGTTTTCCTTTTCCCGAATGTATTTGTTTTTATTGGTTCGCAACTTTTGCATGTGGTTTCCTTTGGTTATGCTCACTATGCCACGATTCAATTTATCTCGAAACGACTGATAACAAGCCAAATTCCAACCGCTCAAGGCATGTATACTTCTTTTGCCATGAGTTTAATTAATGCTTTGCTGACCTTCCCGGCAGGATTTTTATATGAAGTTTCGGCAAAGACGGCTTTTTTAGGAATGATCGCATGCACCATCCCGGCTTTACTTCTAACCTTGGCTACAAAACGAAAATATAACTATTAAAGGTAATTCATTGTGTCATGCCGCAATGAAGCTTTTTTCAAATGAGTTCCACAAATTTAGGGCATACATCATTTATGTGCCCTTTCCTTGTAAAAATCCTTTTATTTTATATTATATAAGGAAAAAGGGGAATCCAGCGCTAAATACGGCCCTCCGGAAACCCCTTTCTCTTTTTTATTTTGGATTAATTACAATTTCTACGCGGCGATTTTTTGCTTTTCCTTCCTCGGTATTATTTGGTGCAATCGGCCTCGTTTCACCGAATCCATGTATACTAATCTGCATATGATTTACTTTTTCACTTTGTCGCAAATAAGCTTCTACCGCTTTAGCTCTATTTTCTGATAATGTCATATTATATTGGTCATCACCTGTACTGTCGGTATGTCCATTAATTTGAATAACTGTATCTTCTTTCAATGTTTCCAAAGATTGAATGAGCTCATTCAATGTATCTTGGGCATCAGGTTTCAAATCACTTTTATCATGATCAAATAATATTTCGTCAGGTAATTGAATTTTTATTTCTTCATCATCTGTAGTGAGCATAGTTTTTCCGGAGCTTTAACGATTGGCGGTTTCGGATAAAAGAGGACTTCAATCATATTCCCGCCTTCTTCATTTGGTTTCACCTGATCACCGCTCATTTTTTCAAATTGCTCCCCATAAATTTCTTTCATTCTTGTTTCCAATACATGTGAATCATTTGGCTTTGAAGTAATGACAATAAATCCACTTTCTGTAATTGTATCATATGGAATTTGTAAGAAAAACGTACCGTCACTAACAACTTCTGCACTTGAACCAATCCAATTTTGTGATAGTGTTGCGTCTTTGGAAGAGTAATAGAAAGCGTTCAAACGTGTTCCTTCTAACAAATTTGATTTCCCTTTTACATAGAAATAATGATGGTCATTCGTTAGCTTCGTATCAATCCAAACTTTCGTGCTGACATAATCATCAGGAACCTTTTCCCTTTTTGGTGATTTAATCGGATACACGGTTTGTTTCCCATTCGGTGAAACAAGAACAGAAGCAAAGATTTTTTGATATTCTTCTTCCAGTATTTCATGTTTGTAGACAAATGGTCCTTTTAAGTTCTCTCCATGCTCACCATAAACAGCTTCAATCTCTTCCGGCTGTCCCAATCCTCCGAGAACGACTTCAATCGTCACTAAAACATATTCATGGTCTTGTAGATCTTGTGGTATTTCAAATGTAAAATTTCCATTTTTGTCAACAACAGTACCCTTCTCACAAAGCAAGCATATCGGATTTCGTATGGAAAAAGGTCGATCAAGCCAATCAATTTCTACATATGTCCCTTTCATTAAATTGCTTTTCCCTTTAACGACAATCTTTCCGTTTTCGTTGACGATTTCTCCACTTAATTTAATATTTGTCGGAATCTTTTTATCACCGTTATTTTTTAATTCCTCCTTTTGCTTTCCGTCTGCTTGGCTTGCATCTTTACAGCAACACGGCTACTATCTTCCCCTTTTGTCTGTTTTTCCTCACATCCAACTAAAAAAAGTATTGTTGCTAAAATCAGGAAAAACCAACATGATTTTCTCACCATATTCTCCCCCTAAAATTACTAATTCTTAAAATAAATTAAACGATTTTCAACAAAAAAGGAATAAGCTCATAGTCCTAGGTAAAATATCATATATGGTTCTCAAAATAGTCGTAATTTTACTGAATATCTTTTTGAACTGTAGAAATGCTAAAACTCCTGCCTCATAATTCATGTACTTTTCACCCATCATTTTCTATATATAAATATCGTTTTCCGGGTCGTCTTGCCTTGGAATTATTAAATCAACATAAATAACCGATTTTGCCAATGTTTCTATTATTTGCTTAGTTTTCACGCACAGGTATCGGATCGGGTAGCATCAATCAACTGAAAGAGCACTTCCCAAGTTTCACTATTAGTTTCTTTCAAGTACTAGTTTTAACTTTTGGTAAGTTTTTGGGTCAGTGAGTGTTCTTGATTCAAAGATAAAAAATTCCTTAAAAAATTGATGACAAGCAACTTATTATTAGATATAATTAGTACAATAAAACGTTGTGGTTTATCTTTTTTACCAACATAAAATTGTAAATAAATGAACAAAGAATAGAGGAAAATTCAAATGACTGTCTTATCAGAGAGACTAAAAACGTTGAGGAAAAAGCATAAATTGACCCAAAAGGATATAGCAAATTATCTTGGCATGACCGAAAGTGGCTATGGCTATTATGAACAAGGAAGAAATGAACCATCCATTGAAACTTTGCAAAAATTAGCAGTTAAATATAATGTTTCCATTTCCTACTTAACCGGCGAGGAACATGAGAGGAAGAAAGCCTTGGTAGCCGATCATGAAATTGAATTGACGGAGGAAGAATTCAACTTCATAAAAGAATTGAAAAAACATCCTCTATTATTTCATGAACTTGCTTCTGACCCTGCTAAGAAGGTGAAAGAACTCATTAAACTTTTCAGGGTGAAACAATTGATTTTAGAAGAAGATATTGAAGAATACGGGGATGTCAAATAATAAGTTTTTAAAGGAGTTGCTTGCAATGAATGAACAAATTGTGGGACAAATTTTGGGAGAATTAAAAGGTATCAGAGAATCACAACAGGTCATGCAGAACGAAATTAAAGATATTAAGGATTCTCAGCAGGCCATGCAATCTGAAATTAAGTCTATGCAAATCGAAATTAAGTCTATGCAAACTGAAATTAAGGGGATTAAAGATTCCCAGCAATCAATGCAAACCGAAATTAAGTCTATGCAAGCCGATATTATGGGGATTAAAGATTCTCAACAATCAATGCAAACCGAAATTAAGTCTATG
>JAAROH010008026.1_pt1 | contig 17858 bp, 19 predicted proteins | sample 7248631 | NCBI WGS metagenome assembly JAAROH01 (sample SAMN09772309, study PRJNA484901) | compost metagenome | isolation source: Vermicomposting unit | place: India
ATAGACGCCCCTTTAATGTTTTAGAAACACTGATATATCAATGCTTATGATGTTTCGATTTCAGTGGATTTTGACTTTCTGGACAGCCCCTATTTACTTCTATTGACAATTCGCCATTTTCAACCTATCCATTGGTGATTTTGTCCACACGGTTTGTTAACTGACTTGATATGAGCCGTAAGTATTTACCGTTTAACACAACCGCTCTTGACACAAATCCAAAATTATTCTTACAACTATTTAATCAGTTTTGTAATCCTTTTATCTGAAACGACATCCTCTATGTAATTTATAACTAACAGATAAAAATTCTTTAGTTCTTCTGTCAAAGCCAATAAATCGTCATTTGAATATTTCGCTTTGTCCTCAAAATATTCAAATTTATTAACTATTTTATTAAACATAAAAGTTAAATTTGACATAATTACTTTTTCAATAAGAGGTTCTTTGCTAATTTTCCTGAAGGATTTCAAAATTTTTTTCATATCATCATTTGAAATGCTCCCAATCTTAAGCAGCCTTTCAATTGATTTTTTAGCTTTTTTCATTTGCTCCAAAACCTGTTCAAATTTATGTATTACTTCTTTAATGTTGTCTAGGCCAATACCTGCATTGATAGCATGAAGACGTTCTAACTGAATTGCTTTTCTTTCTGGTAACTCTTTTATTGAATTTGGATGAATAAACTCAGTTCCTTTTATTTTCGCTCCAAATTCGGATAAATTATAAATTTTAATATTAGAAAATGTTTTAATAACATTTTCAAAAGATTCTAAAAAGATTTTTAAAGCATGCGTAGTTCCGACCATTTCCCCTCGATTATTTTCCACTTCTGTTTCAATTTTTACTGACTTTGCGCCTCCGTGCTCACGAATACCATCTGCATAATATCTTCCATCGACTAAAGCCAAGTCTTGTCCAATTAAGTATACTTCTGAAAAACCTAAATAAGCGATTACTTGCAAAGTAAAAATTGCAACAGAAGGCGAATTAAATTGAAATGTATGCAAATCAGGAAAAGTTAATGAGGATATATTATCATTTAGCGAACGTGATACGACAAGAGTTCCTTTATGATTTCTTTGTATATTAGAATTTGACAATGTTTCGAAAATTAATGTTCCATCATAATATAAATCTTTAAAATGCGTTTCATAGTTGATATCACCAGCATCTATACTTAAAACAAAATCAGGTGTTATTCCGTTTGTTAAAACAGCCCGTAAAGCAGAACCTACTGAAAACGTGTAAGCAGATGATTGAATCTTTTTGATTGTGCCCATATTTTGTTTCAAAGAAGGACCAGAAGCAATGAGAACAGCTCTCTCACCAGCATATTTATTTTTTAAATCTTTCAAATTTATAGCTTTGTCAATATAAGGGTAATTTAATAAAGGCTCAATAATCCAATCAACGGCGAATTTCAATTCAGTATTGTTCATAATTTTTCTTGTTTTAATACCATCATTAATAATTTGTAAACATTTTTTCAATATTGAAGGGTCAATTTTTTGATAGTTTGGATGAATTAATATACTTGTCGGTAATGAAATAAAGGCAGATAAATATTGAGAAAATACAAGAGAAGTCAACTCATCCACATAGTAAAAACTGAGCTTTTTTTCATTTTTAATTAAATTCAATGTATTTTCAGAAAGAGCAATTTCTTTAAATGGTTCAACAAAGATAAAATAAGCGGATTCCTTATATACATGGCTATTAACCAAACAGTCGATCAACGCTCCATTTCCAACACCAATAATAATTACTAAATGATTTTTTACGACTCCCATTTTTTTAATAAAACGCTGTGCTTCTTTTTCTGGTGAATATATAGAATTCAAAGGTATTTGTTTATATCCGTCTGAAAAAAGGAATATTTTAGAACCATCATCAGCTATTTGAGATACAATTTGATACTTCATCTTTACATCCTTTCTTCCAATTGCTTTAATAGCCGTTTAAACAATGGAACAAGTTCGTATTCCATTAAATCAAGCACATATTCTACATTACCTATTTGGGTCTGTCGCAATGCCTTTAAAGAAAATTCCTCCAATCTTTTTGGATCAATCACGTTTATATCCAGGTATTTTTGTGTATTTGAAAACTCAATTAATGCTTCTACAACATTCGCAAAAGCTTCTTGAACAGAAGAATAGTTTTCTTCATCCCTAATATTATCAATATATTGTTCAATTTTGTCTACGTAATCGTTTAATTCTGAATAAATTTCGAATAATAATTCTTTTATCTTGATCGCTTTAAAAAAAACTTGCTGGTTCTCGTTTTGTTTAATCACTTCTTCCAATTGCGAATCTGTTAAAGGAACATTTTCATTGTTTATAATAATTAAATGATGCTTCCGCAAATATTCTTTTATTTTTGTTAATGCCTCTTCTAAAGTTGTATCTTGTACAACTAACTGATCGTTTACAAATATCATTTTACGTTCCTCCCTGAATAAAAGAATAGATAGCCATGGGGCTATCTATTCTTTTATTATTATAACAATATCTATTCCATTTCTTATCTAAGTAATTGCAAAACTCCTTGAGGCAACTGATTTGCTTGAGCCAACATCGCTTGAGCAGCTTGAGAAAGAATGTTGTTCTTCGTGAATTCCATCATTTCTTTCGCCATCGTGCGAACATTTGCTTTCACAAATGCCTAGACTATCTCTTCACCCTCAGCTTTACCTGTTAGGGGCCGGGCACTTCGAATGATGCAGGACGATGGAAGAATCCTGTTCATCCTACGGACTTCATCACCATAGTATTCGCCTTAGGTGGTATGTCCTAGTCGTTGAACCTTCTCCACTCTTTCGAGACAGGAGCTTGGCTGCTCGGTTGCCCAATCCTTTGGCTTTTCAAGCCATCACGCTTGCCGTTTCCAGCTTCGTTGTGGCGCCAAAGGCTCTAAGGGGTTTCCAGCAATTCACCCGGTTATACTCCTAACCGTTTCCAGTTAGGACGACTGTGCTTGTCGCCGGTTGGTTAAGCGGCTAAAGCATAATCTACGTCGCGAATACGTGATTCAGCAGCAGTTAAGTTTTCAGCAGAAGCACCTAAATTGTTGATTGTGTGTTCTAAACGGTTTTGAATTGCACCAAGTTTAGAACGTTCAGATGAAACTTTGCTAATCGCTGCATCAATAGCAGAAATTGCATTGTTTGCATTTGTAACAGTGTCAACTTGCAAACTATCTACACCAAGTGCGTTTGCATCCATATTGTTAATAGAGACTGTGATTGTTTGACCTTTATTAGCACCTATCTGTAAATATTTACCAGAAAAATCCCCACTTAATAACTTTTGTGTGTTAAACTCAGTCGTTTCAGCAATTCGATCGATTTCCTCCACCAATTGGTCAATTTCATCTTTTATAGCCTTTCTATCAGCGTCAACATTTGTATCATTCGAAGCTTGTACAGCAAGCTCACGTAGACGTTGAAGGATGGCATGAGTTTCTGTTAGAGCTCCTTCAGCCGTTTGAATTAAAGAAATACCGTCTTGTGCGTTTTTAGATGCCATTTCCAGTCCGCGGATTTGGCCGCGCATTTTTTCAGAGATCGCAAGACCTGCTGCATCGTCGCCAGCGCGGTTGATGCGGTAGCCGGAAGAAAGTTTTTCAAGGTTTTTTGCAGTTTGTGTGTTGTTAAATGAAAGTTGGCGGTAAGTGTTTAACGCCGAGATGTTGTGGTTAATTCTCATGATTTTTTCCTCCTTGAATTGTTGTTTTTCCACGTCCATGTGGTATGTAAAGAGCCGCGTCGGCCGCCGCGGCTCTTTACATGTTTTATATCGGATTGTTTTTTTGATGTTTAATAGGCTGAAAAGAAAAAATGGGACTTTTTTAATAGAAAAATAAAATGGTTGAACATCCTTGTTTGATTACGGTTTTTACAGCTTCAGACCTCAGGTTTATTTTTGTTGAGCTTTTCTTGAAAATGTTTTAACAGGTCAAGGTCGGTGCGGGAAGCCGCGCTGTTTTCTGTTTGAATGGCGTCATATATTTCCTTTCGGTGGATGTCGATTTGTTTTGGAGCTTTAATGCCGAGTTTGACTTGATCGCCTTCGATGGCGGTGATGGTTATTTCGATGTTGTCGCCGATAATGATGGATTCGTTCAGCTTTCTTGTTAAAATGAGCACGGCTTCACACCTCCTTCTGTTCCATAAGTGGATGCTTCGTTTTATAAGTATTGCCTGTTAAAATCACTTGCTTGGCCCGTTTGTTTTTCTGGTTGATGACGACCGGAGCTAGCAGATTGGCGGTTGTGTTTTCGAACGGGTCTTCTACCGTCAAAATCACATAGACGGCGACATCTTGTTCCGACTCGATTTCCAGCTGCTCAATCGTCGCATCGTCTAAGTCGATAGCATAGTCTTTGAAAAATAAAAAAGGAATTGTCATGACAAAAGCAAGTTCCTTTGTGTTGACCGATTGCAAAATAAAAAATGGCGATTCGGCGCCAAATGGCAAAAGCACAAATTGCTTTTCATCTAAAAACCCCGGAATTCCCGATGGAAATTGGATGATGCTATCGCTTGCGGCTTCTATTTCACCATGATATTTTGTCTTTAGTCTCATGTTCTCACAACCTTTATATGTTCATTTCAAAGTTTGGTCCTTTAAAGGTGAAGTTGGCAAAGTCGATTTTTAACTTTTGGTATTGGGCGATTTTTATATCGACTCTGCCACGGTCGTAATGAATGACCGGCTTATTGGGAATGGCACGAAATTCAGCTTTTTTCAGATGCCAATTAATATCAAGCTTGCTTGGTTCGTAATCAAATTTCACACTGAACAATGATGGAATCCAGCCGACATTCACTTCATACATCGGGGATTCGCTGTTTTCTTTCGCTTGATCAGCCAGCGGGCTGCCGCCGTTTTCAATTTTCATCAGTTCATCTCCTTGCTCGGCGCGGCGGGCAATACCTTCAAGCCAAGCTTGATAGCCTTCCTCAGCTATTTTTTCAATGAAACGGAACGTGTCAGCTAAATTTCGATCTTCCCACGCTTTCGTTTGATCGATTGTCAATTTTCCAGGTGTGCGGTTGATTTCCATCGCTACTTTCGCCGGCTGCAAATCGATATCCGCTTTCGGCTGTTTGATCGACTGCTTTCCAGGAGTGGTGCTAATCGCAATTTTCGCCATTTGGCTTTCCATTCTAATTTGCGGCAGAAGCATTTCTCTCACCTCGACTGACAACAAAAGTTTAAAGCAGAAAAGAAATTCTCTTCGAAGAAACAAAAATTCAACAGACAATAATAAGCAAGTGCTTCAACTATCCTATGCAATTGAAGTTCCTTCAAGGGGGCTCTCGTCAAAAATATGAATGACTCACAAGACTATACCGTTCTAATCAACGAAAAGTGAAATTTCTTCAGTAAATTATGTACCTCTTTTAGCAGTCGGAAAACATGGAACAAAAGCAAGGCATAACGATGAACAAAAAGGACCTTTATGCAGGTCCTTTCGCTCTCACATTATCGCAAAAAATCAACTAAGTTTGGCTGAATGATGCGGGCGCTGACAGCAAGCGCTGCTCTGTGCGCGCTTTCTTGCTCTTTCAAGTCGATGATGACCCGTTCAATGTCGGCATCTTCATTGTCTGACAAAATTTTTGTAGAGATTACTTCCTGTTGACCGATGCGGTTTTCCATCTGCTCGATCCGGTTGTAACGGGCGCCAAGCTCAGCCCGTTCTGCACTGAGAGCATCAATATGGTCATCAAGCTGGCCGAGCAGGTTGTCCAAGTTCGTTGTGTCGTTGTTTTCCAAAGCATTTTGAATGTCTTGAATTGTATCAAACAATGCTTGGTTAAAGACATTGTCAGGCGTTATATTCACTTGGATTTGAATGTTTTTTGAAAGCTCGATTTTAAACGGTTCATTGTTGTTATTAACGACAGGCGGGTCGCCGCTGACAGGCGCTGAGTCTGTTTTCGTTCCATTAAAAATATAGCGGCCGGCCACTTGTGTGTTGGCGACAGCAACAAGGTCGTCTTTAATTTGTTTCAATTCGCGGGCAACCGCATCACGTTCGTCTTCTGAATTTGTACCGTTTTTAGCCCGAATCAAAAGCTCGCGTATTCGTTGCAGCCCTTGGTTGGCCTGTTCTAATCCCGCTTCAGAATTTTCGATCCAAAGGTAAGCCTCTGATAAATTTCGTTTATATTGTTCAACTTCCTTTAAGTTAGTCCGATAGTACAATCCTTTCATTGCTACAACGGGATCTTGGGACGGGCGGGTGATTTTTTTTCTTGTCAACATCTGATCTTGATATTTTCCCAGCAGCTCATAGCTTTTACTTAAATGGCGGAGCGAGTTTTGCGCAAGCATCGATTGAGTGACACGCATATGCTGCACCTCTCTTTCATTAAATAAATTTTTTGTATGAATTCATAACGTGCAAATAGTACATTTCTTATATGATTTGCACTTCATCGCCTTATTTCATTTCATACATTCTGAACCCGACAATTTTTGCTTTCATTTTCCAATATGGTTATTCAACCGTCAATTTTACTTTATCTCCCGACCAGTCCCATGCCGTTTATGATTCGGTCTAGAATTTCATCCTGCAAAGTGATCATTCTTGCTGCGGCGTTGTACATATGCTGGAATTGGATCATGTTTGTCATTTCTTCGTCTAATGAAACGGAGCTGACGGATTTGCGGCGTTGTTCAACAGATGAAACTAAGGTTTCTGAATTTTCCTTCATCCGCTCCGCTTCTTGTGTCATAACAGCCATTTCGCCGATAACAGCTTCAAAATAACTTTGAAACGAAGTATTTTTTACTTCTGCAAGCTTCAGCGCATTTTGGCCGTTGCCGATTTCTCCTGTAGCAGAAGCTGCAATTCGATCGCGATTCATATCATCCGATACTTTAATGGCAGCCGCAGCGCCTTTAGGAGAGCTTAAACCTCCGAGATCAAAGAAATCGCGCTGTGTTTGAACGCCGTTGTTTATGTCCTCAAGGCTCCATCCGTTTCTGTGGACAGTGTTAAATGCGTTCGCAAAATCATATGCCATTTGATCTAAATCTGACATCATGCTAGGATAGATGCCGCGTTCAATCGTGCTGCCTATGTTCGTATAGCCGTGCGCCTCGATTAAACCTTTTAAACTTCCATTGATGTTTAAATTTTCAACAAAATCGTCTGCCCCTATCGTTCTTCCACCAACAGAAATAGATTCGATAAGACCGTTCGTCTTGGATTCATTGAGGCTAAATTGTCTTACATTGTATCTATTTCCGTCGACAAGGGTGATTGGCGGTTCGAAGCCAGCGAGCTCGACAGTTACTTTTCCTTCGGCTACTTTCAAAGCGTTGCCTCCGCTTTCAACCGGCGTCACTTTAATATCAATATAAGAAGAAAGCTCATCCAATAATCGATCGCGCTCATCATACAAATCGTTTGGCAAATAACCATTCGGTTCTACTTCGCCGATTTGTTTGTTAATTTGGTTGATTTGCTCAAGCAAAGAGTTGATCTTCGTTGTTGCGACATCGAGTTCGTTGCGTAAATCTTTCTGATTATGCTTTAATGATTCCGCCAAATAATTGAACGTTTCTGTAACAGCTCTTCCGCGCTCAAGGACAACAGAGCGGGCACCGAGGTTGGAAGGGTTGGCCGCCAAATCTTGCAGCGATTGCCAAAAGCTATCCATCGTTTCGTTCAAGCCTGTCTCGTTCAGCTCGTTCATCACATCTTCCATTCTTGATAATGCGTTGAATCTAGAGCTCCAGTAGCCAAGCTTAGAATTTTCGCCGCGATATTGTACATCAAGATAGCGGTCGCGGATCCGCTGCACTGTTTGTGTATCTACCCCTGTTCCAAACTGCCCAGGGATATCAGCTCGAAAACGGCCTGGTGTCGGATACGCTTGCTTTTGCACAAGGTTTACTCTCTGCCGCGAATAACCAGGTGTCTCGGCATTTGCCACATTATGTCCAATTGTATATAAAGCGCTTTGTGCGGCATACAATCCGCTTCTAGCCGCTTCCAGTCCAAAAAATGTTGATACCATTGCGAATTCCCCCGTTAAATTTTTGAATCAAACCATGAACGCCGTTTCGATTGCTTCGATTCTTGATTCGGATTCGTGTAATTCGGCGATGCTTCCTCCGGCATGAAAAGATCAAGCGTTAAATTCACAACCTGCAATGCTTGCAATGCCAGTTGTTGATTGACAAAATTCGCGTTTTTCAAATTAGCCAATACGTTTGTCAATTTTTCTTTTAGATTTATCAACCGTTCTTTATCCTCATTTTCTGCTTTTTCAATACAGGCGGAAATCGTTAAATCGTCTTCTCTTTCTAAAAAGCAAGCCGCTGCTTTGATCCGTTCCTTTTCAGCATTTTCAAGCTGCATTACATATTTCTGCTCTTCCTTTAAAAGCTGCATTAATTGATTAACATCATCTTTTTTCAGCAAATCCGTTTTTTTTACTGCCAAGTTATACAATTGTTCATGAATGATTAACTGCTTTTCTAAAACGTTAATTAAATTGGCAAGAGACACGAAAACGTCCTCCCCGCAAAATTCAATACAATCATATTTACCGGTGCTTCGTTCAAAACATTGACAAGATGATCCAAAGCCGGACATGAAAAATAATTTTTTGTTGTAAAGATGAAGATGCTAAAAATGCAGAAATGTACAATATAGTTGTCCAGCACATTTTCATTCTGTTCCAAATCAAAAATCGAAACAGGCTGCTTCGTACGCAACCAAATCAAAAACCGAAACGGATTGGCGCAATTTATTCTTCATTTTTTTTCTTATAAAATTGGATCATGCTTTTCGCGATCAGGTCTGGGGCGATTTTGTAAGTCCCGCTTTCAATTTCTTTTTTTATCGCCTGCACTTTTTCTTGGCGCTGAAGATCAAAACCGCTCGTCTGCTGAAGCTGTTTTGCCTGCTTGGATATTTCCACTCTATCTTTTTGGACTTCCACTTTCATCTGCTTGCTGGCATCCATTTGCTTTTGATAAGGATTAACGTTTGATGACCGATAGCTGTGAATCTTCATGGACACCGCCTCCTTTCCTGCTCTAATGGAACGATTGTTTCAGCTGGAAATCTATCTCTATATTCATTATCGGATCGATAGAGGGATTTGTTAACGTTTTTCATTATTTTTCGGTTGGATAGCGTAGTATGTTTGCATCTTCTCTTTCTCCTCCTGAAACTGCTCTTCTCTTTCCATTTGCTCAATTTGAGACTGTATTTCCTTTTTGCAAGAAACACAAAGTTTTCCCTCGCGAATAAGTGTGCCGCACCGTGAACAAGGATAACCAAGGTTCGGGAAGTTCGCCAGTTGAATGCGTCCTTGATGAATAAACTTCAGTATTAAGTCCTCTTCCACTCCTGTTTTTTGCACAACTTCAGTAATGGTCGATCTACGGTTTTCCTTTTTTCTCAAAAAGTTATATACCGTTTCAAATGCCTTTTCTTCCTCTTGGTAGCAAGCATCACATATTGAACGAAGCCGCGTTTTGACAAACAAGGAACCACATTTTGGGCAGTTTGCTAATTCCCCCATAAAAATCCACCTTTCAAAAATCTTCCTATTATTATTTTATATCGGAAAAACGGATTTGTCATTTAGCTGCGGACAAGCGTAAATGATTCGACACTTTTCGCACCAGCGTTCATCAGCTGCTTTGCAGCTTGGCGTACCGTTGCGCCTGTTGTGTAAATGTCATCGATGATAACAATATGTTGACCATGTACTTGTTTTGGATCTGTTACAGTAAACATATTTTTCGTCTTCATTCGGTCGATCCGTGATTTTTTTGATTGTTTTGCTTTATCTGTTTTGCGCAAAGGCTCAATAATCGGAAGCTGAAGGAGCTGGGCCAATAATTTTGCTTGATTAAACCCGCGTTCCAAAAGCCTTTCTTCACCTAATGGGATGGGAACGAGAATCATCGATTTGTCGAAGTGATGGTGAAATGCTTTCACAAAAGGTTCGGAAAACATCTGCGCCAATATCGCATCCCCGCGGAATTTAAACCTAGCTAGCACTTCTTTCATAAATTCATTATATTGAAAAACAGAACGGTTTTTCTTTATCACTCCATGATAGTCAGGATGTTTTTCCCAAGCCGCGCAATCAGTGCAATACTCGGCTTTTTCGCTTTGCCTCCCGCACATTGGACAAATGGGGCCTGATATAACGTTTAGCTTGCTGGAGCATTCTTCGCATAAAACAGGGTCTTTTTCGAGGAAAAAAAGCCGTCTCCAAGTCAAGTGGACATCTATACTTTTAAAACAATAAAGACATCTTCCCATATTTCGCATCAAGCCTTCCTATTATCACATCGTGGGTTTTCTGAAACAATTCTTGCGCATTCTGCCAGGCTGACAAGAAGAGATGTCATTTGCTGCCGATCAAAAAATTCCGCTCTTACATATGTAATTTTATCTTCACTCGTTACATAACGGGGCTGAACTCTATTTAACACTAGAGCTAAAACATCATTGCGGCAAGTTGGGCACGTGCATTCCATATGAAATTGGTCAATATATTCATCTAGCAATTCTTCCATAATTTTTTCCAGAGCGTTTACTATCATGTCCTCACCCCAAATATATGATCTCTAATCTGTATTATATTGGATCATACTGGAAAAAGGAATTTCTTTTTTCATCCAAAATTGAAAAGATCTTTCCAACTTTACACATTCTGTATCGTTTCCTTTATTTTCTAAATACTAACACTTTAACAAATCTTCCTTTGCCGCTTCCCGATTCATAGCAAGAATATGGTGTTTCGCTGCAATCATTTCATTTGTTTTGCCATAATGGAAAAAGATAATGGAGCCTGTTGGATTGTTTATGCTCCGTCCAACACGGCCGGATATTTGAACAAGGGCACTTTCTGTAAAAATGGTTTCTTCTGCTCCTAAAACAGCTGCATCAGTTCCAGGAACTGTTACACCCCTTTCCAAAATGGTAGTTGTGACAATGATCGGAATCCGGCCATTTCGAAATGCCCGAACCTTTTCTTTCCTTTGGGGATCTTCGGCATGTACTCCTTCAACCGCTGAATTCAATTTTTTTAGTAACGGAACGACATCATGAAGCACTTTGATTTCCGGTACAAATAGAAAAGCTTGTCTTTCCTTTTGCATTTGTTCGGCTGCCCATGTGATGATATTTTTCGGCAGCTTTCCTTTCTCCAATCTTTTTTTCCAATTGCCGCACCATTTGAATTCAGGAACAGGTAGGGGATAACCATGGTATCGAGCAGGGATTTTCACAATTTCGGAAGGCTTAAAAAGCCGCTTAATTGATGAGGAGGGAGTCGCAGTTAAATAAATAAGGGAGCTGTTTCGTTTGCGTGCTTTTTCAACCGCAAATTGCAAAGCAGAATCTACAGAATATGGAAAAGCATCCACTTCGTCAAGAATCACCACGTCAAAGGCTTCTTTATACCGAAGAAGCTGATGAGTCGTTGAAATGGTAATTGGGCTCAGCTTCAAACGATCTTCGCTTCCTCCGTAAAGCACTGCCACATCGATGCTCGGAAAAACGTTTTTCAAACGCGGTCCAAGCTCCAAAACAACATCCGTACGCGGTGCAGCAATGCAAACAAATAGCCCTTTCTGCAAAGCTGTGTTTATGCCGGCAAACAGCACCTCTGTTTTTCCTGCTCCGCAAACTGCCCAAATGAGACAGTCTGTACGCTGCAAAACGGACTCCGTGACCCGGTCAGATGCTCTTTTTTGCGCCGGGGACAGCTCGCCATCCCATTGCAAAAAGTTTGTTTGATCCGATTGGATCGAATGTTTTTCCTCCTTATCTCGTCTTGGAAAACTAACAAGCTTTGAACATTCACTTACTCGCCCCATCATGATGCAGTTCCGGCAATAATGACAAAACTTTTTGCACCTTGCACAGTCAAAGCCTGCAAATAAAAAGGGTTGATCATTTCCACATCGATTGCAATAAAAAAAACCGGATTTTTTCACAACACCTTGTTCTATTTCAACGAAGGGGGCATTTTGAACGGCATCCATTGAAAACGGGAGCTCATTTGAAAGGAGATGTCTTCCGAGAAGATGTTTTTGGAGATCATGATCATGATCATGCATATAAAACCTCCGCTTGTACATACCATATTGTTTCTTACTATTATTTTTACCTTATATTTTCTGAAAAATCAATATATTTAATCGATTGATCTTATTGCTTTTCGTCCAAATGAAAGATGCTAGATGAATCATTTATATCCTTCATTTCTGTAAAAAATAAAAGGTGCTTTTTGCACCTTCAGATGGTCAGCACCGTTCCATTTTTTGGTAGATAGCACCTTTTCTCGTTTTGAAGGGGAAGTTCTTTTAAGAGGATGGATACAGCCATTTTTCACAATGGGTTTAACGTTTTCTTGCAATTACTTTTTATACCAGCAGAGACCCATAGCTCCCTCTCCTAGATGAGTTCCAATGACAGCGCCAAAATAGCTGATAATAAATTCAGAATTTGGATATTTACTTTCGAGCTCCTCTTTCATTTTTTTGGCATCCTCCGGTCTGTTGGCATGAATGACAGCCGCCCGCACCGGATGTTTGCTTGCAGCTTCGTCAAATAATTGATAGATACGTTGGATTGCTTTTTTGCGCGTACGAATTTTTTCATACGGCACGATCACTTTATCAACAAAATGAAGAAGAGGCTTCAGTTGCAGCAGGTTCCCTATTAAAGCTTGAGCTCCGGTTAATCGTCCGCCGCGCTGAAGATGAGAAAGATCGTCCACCATAAAATAAGCATCCATTGATTTTTTAATTTCATCAAGGCGAGCGATGATCTCTTCCGTTTTTTTCCCTTCCTTTGCCATTTTCGCTGCTTCAATTGCATAGAATCCCTGAGCCATACAGCTTATTTCCGAATCGTAAGGATATACCTTAATGCCGTCTACCATTTGACCTGCTGTGACAGCACCATTGTAAGTGCCGCTGATACCGCTTGAAAGATGAATGCTGATGACTGCATCATATTCTTTCGATAAGCTTTCAAACAACTCGACAAATTCACCAACTGGCGGCTGAGAAGTCGTAGGCAGCTCTTTCTGGCGCTTTATTTCTTCCCAAAAACTCTCTGCTGTCATATCTATCTCTTCACGATAAGACTCGTCTCCAAAAATAACGCTAAGAGGAATCATATGTATGCCATGCCTCTTTCGAACTTCTTCAGGAATGTAAGCAGTACTATCTGTTACAATCGCAATTTGCATCATGTTTTTCCTTTCCTTTTAATAATTTCATTCTCTCCTTTATAAGACTATTTTATAAAAAATGCAAGCTTTTATCATTAACTTTGCCGGATTTCCATGAAACTGCAAGAGGATGAAAAATATTTTTTAGCTATTTCAAAGTCTTTATACTGCCATTTATGTGGATTTCGTTTTGTCGATCGGCTCATTATGATTTTCGTTGAGGTTATTCTTATGAGGTCTACACCTTTATAAAGGATTTTTGAGCAGCTTAAACGGAGCTTTTATGTGGATTCCAATTGCGGTTACTAATTTTGCTACATTTTTTCTTGTTTCTGAGCAAACCGGCCTCTTCCCAGCGCCTGTTGTTATTTGAAGAGGCCGTTAACCTTCCTGTTGATACATTTTCACCTAAGTTGATTCTGCAAAACCAGAACATTGAATGTTATGCTTCCTATGATTCATTTTCGCCGCTTCTGATTAAAAACAACATTTCTCTGGTCAGAATCCGAATAGATTGACAAGTTGCCAAATGATATTATGTTTCCAGCCGTAATGAAGAAATGCAATTGAATTCATTTATCATCGCTGGACAATCAGCCAAGTCGGAAAAAACAATATAGATACACCGAGCAAAATTGGTATTTAGAAATCAATCTCACTTTCACGGTTTGACGATTCAAATCGTTCAAAATTAATCGCCATGGAAAATATGTAACTTTACTTAACTTCCACCCAGCCGTTTTTAATGGCAAGAACTACTGCTTGTGTTCGATCGTTGCAATTTAATTTTTGCAAAATGTTGCTGACATGGTTTTTCACCGTTTTTTCGCTAATGAACAGCGTTTCACCGATTCTTCTATTGCTTTTTCCATCAGCAAGCATTTGCAAAACTTCACACTCACGTCGGGTTAAAATATGAAGAGGGCGCCGGACTGTAGCTGGAATTTGTCCATTATTGGCTGATGACAGACGGCGGAACTCATTGACTAGATTGTGAGTTACTTTTGGATGTAAATAGCTTCCTCCCTCTGCCACGATTTTAACTGCTTCTACTAAAGTGTCAGCATCCATTTCCTTCAATAAATATCCTCTCGCTCCGGTCTTCAAAGCATGTATCACATAATTTTCATCATCGTGGATCGATAATATAATAACCTTCGTATCCGGATATGAATTAACCAGCTACTTAGTAGCTTCAACGCCATTTACACCAGGCATATTAATATCCATAATGACAACATCCGGCATATAGCTTTCAACAACTGTTAAAGCTTCACTGCCGTCATAAGCTTCCGCAACCACTTCAAAATTAGGCTCAAAATCAAGAATACGTTTTATACCTTCCCGAAACAGAGCATGGTCATCTATTATGACAATTTTAACTTGATTATTCATTTACAATCCTCCCCATTATTATTTTTTCAGTGATGTATGCATGAAGTCAATCAGACCATTTCTCTATTTCATAGATTAGTAGGCAATTGAATAATAATGAACGTTCCTTTTCCGGGTGCAGAATGGACTGCCATTTTCCCATTCAACAGCTCCACTCGTTCTTTCATTCCCATTAAACCGAATGACTCCTTTTTTTCTTTAAACACTTTCTTTATATCAAAGCCTTTGCCGTCGTCTTTTATTGCAACATTTACTTGGTTTGGACGGACTTCAAATTTAACGTCAATTTGCTTTGCTTCCGCATGCTTCAAAGCGTTCGTTACAGATTCTTGAACAAGCCGGAACAGGGCCACTTCAAATTTCGGCGGGAGCCGTTTTTCTTCCACATCACTGATGTTTTGAAAATTGATTTTTATATCTTTTTCATATTCTTGAATAGTCGAAAGGTACTTTCTAAGTGTTGGAACGAGTCCTAAATCATCCAATGCCATAGGTCTTAAGTCATAGATAATGCGGCGAACCTCAGATAACGCATTTCTCACCATTTTTTTTAAATTTTGAACTTCTTGAAACCCTTCTGCAGTCCCTTTTTCCCGAAAAACCCGTTCAATCAGATCAGAGCGCATCAGAACATTTGCAAGCATTTGGGCTGGTCCGTCATGTATTTCACGTGACACCCGTTTTCGCTCTTCTTCCTGCGCTTCTATAATTCTTAAGCCAAAGGCTTGTTTTTTCTTTGCATCTTCCAGCAAATCGCCAACCTGCCGCAAATCTTGGTTTAAATATTGCAGCACAACAGTAATTTGACCTACTATGACCTCTGCTCGTTCAATCATTTCTTTTAATGATAAAAGCCGGCGGTCCAATTCATCCCGCCGTTTTCTTAATTGTTTTTCTTTTTCTTGGAGCATGGCCAGTTCAATTTGAATATTTTGCGCTTTTTCATAGGCATTCAAAATATCTTGTTCTGAAAACTTGTAGAAGTTGCGGCTGACTTCCACGAGGCGCTGCCGTGCGATTTTCGATTGAATCGTCAGCTTATCGGTTTGCTTTATCACCTCACTTACTTGCTCTTTCACTTCTTCCAATTCTTCTACTATTTTCTCATACTCTGTGCGGGATTTTTCACCGATTTCGAAAATTTGATCTTTGCTCGATTGGACGGTTTCGATCATTTTATTTAAAATATCGTCTATTATAGCAGAATCTAATTTTTTGGAGTTCACAGCCTTTTCCTCCATTTTAAAAAAGTTGTTACAAAAACTTTATCAGTTCATAATTGAAGTAAAAATTTTGTCGTTTTATAATATTCTAATGTGAGTGTTTTTTTATAAAAAAAGTCGATTTTTGTCAAAAAAAGTTATGCCGTTTTGTTTCTTCTGCGGAGGTGATACACAATTGCTTTCCTCCTATTATACCGTAGCTGGTTTTGGAGAGCATGAAATCGTGATTCAAAAATCACGATTTATCTGCTATATTAATCGTGCCAAAACTGAGAAAGAAGCTCAAGAGTTTATTGATACAATCAAAAAAAAACATTGGGATGCCACACATAACTGCTCCGCATATTTAATTGGAGAGCATGACCAAATTCAAAAAGCGAACGACGACGGAGAGCCAAGCGGAACAGCAGGAGTGCCGATGCTTGAAGTGTTGAAAAAGAAACAATTAAAAGACACTGTCGTTGTTGTCACCCGTTACTTCGGCGGGATTAAACTCGGCGCCGGCGGGCTGATCCGTGCATACGGAAAAGCTGTTTCAGAAGCCATTGACCACGTTGGCATCATCGAACGCAAGCTAATGAAAATTATTCGCACTACGTTCGATTACAGCTTTCTCGGCAAAATCGAAAACGAATTGCGCTCGTCTGTCTATAAGCTGAAAGACATCTACTATACCGATCATGTGGAAGTTGAAACATATGTAGAGGAAGGCCGGGTTCAAAGCTTCAAAGACTGGATGACCGATCTCACCAATGGGAAATGTGTGATCAAAGAAGGCGACTTAGTATATTTGGAGGAGAAGGTTCAAAACTAAATTTAAAAAATAAGGAGTTAGACATGAATAGAAGAACGAGAAAAAAGAAAAAGAAAAAAAAATTAAGAGCCTTTGGCTGTTTATTTTTAATCCTGTTTTTAATTGCTGGCGGTTACGCCGTTTATCTATCGATCAAATTAGCTAATGTTTCTTTTCTAGCACAGGAAGATCTAGAGAGAGGAAGAAAATCTGAATTAAGAGAACAACCAGTTGATCCGAAAAAAGATAATTTTTCGGTATTGTTCATCGGAGTCGATGCGCGTCCCGGGGAAAAGAAAAGCCGCTCTGACGCCTTGATCCTGGCATCATTTAATAAAGATGAAAAATCAATCAAAATGGTCAGCATCCCTAGAGATTCAAGAGTGAAAATTCCCGGTCACAACCGAGACAAAATCACACATGCACATGCCTTCGGCGGAAAAGACTTAACTGTTGAGACTGTGGAAAATTTGCTTGATATTCCCGTCGATTATTATGTTGAATTAAATTTTAACGCTTTTATTGATATTGTAGATGCTCTTGGCGGAGTTGAAGTGAACAGCGACAGAGAATTTACTGAGCAAGATAGCAAAGGGCGAAAGAACGCCATTCATATTAAGAAAGGCGTTCAAACGTTAAATGGCGAAGAAGCTTTAGCATATGTCCGAATGCGCAAAAAAGATCCATTAGGCGATATCGGAAGAGGCAAGCGGCAGCAAGAGGTAATAAAAGCAATCATTGAAAAGAGCTCCTCTTTATCAGCCATAACGAAATATGACGACATCATCGATTCTTTAGGGAAAAACTTAACAACCAATTTCAGCATTGGCAATATCTTGGCGTTGCAAAAATACGCCGGTTCCATCAGCAGCATTGAATCCTTAACGATTGACGGGTATGACAATCCAATCAATGGGACTTACTATTACCAACTGGAAGAGGATTCTTTGGAAGAAGTTTCAACGGAGTTGAGAAATCATTTGGAATATAAAAGAGATTTTTCCATTAACAGCAGTAAATTGCGTTAGTTTCTAAAAACGAGCCATGGGTTTTCTTTATGACCGAATGAAAAACATTTAAAATTTGAAAACTACATGGCTCTAATAGGCTTTACACAATAATCCTCATTTTAATGAGCTACCTGAATCCGTGATGAATTGAAATCGACTTTGATTTTGTTGTAATTTTGATGGATTGATAATCCATA
>JAAROH010008029.1_pt1 | contig 17822 bp, 17 predicted proteins | sample 7248631 | NCBI WGS metagenome assembly JAAROH01 (sample SAMN09772309, study PRJNA484901) | compost metagenome | isolation source: Vermicomposting unit | place: India
TTTTCACTTCAAAGTGGTGACGAGATTGAGTCTCGTCGCCAAAATTGAGCGGTTTTCACTTCAAAATGGCGACGAGAACGGGTTTCGTCGTCAAAATTGTGCAGTTTTCACTTCAAAATGGTGACGAGATTGAGTCTCGTCGCCAAAAAATGGAGTTTCCGGCCAAAAAATGACGACGAGAAATGGCCTCGTCGCCAAAAAATGGAGTTTCCGGCCAAAAAATGATGACGAGAAAGGGGCTCGTCGCCAAAAAATGGAGTTTCCGGCCAAAAAATGACGACGAGAAAAGGTCTCGTCGCCAAAAAATCAAGTTTTCCACCGCAAATTGGTGACGAGGACAGGGCTCGTCGTCACAATAAAGCGTTTCTCATCTCAAAATGGCGACGACCCACCTTCAAACTTTTACTTACTGTACATTTACAATATATCCAGCTACTCCCTAAAATAAATATATTTGCCGGCAAAGATTTCCCGTTTGCATTCCCCTTTATAGCGCAAATATTCAAGATGCGCCAATGTTTCACCAATCGCAAACCTTGAATCATGGGTATTGTGAACTTTTGAAAATAATTTTTTACAAGCTTCACAAACGGTTTGTCCGTTTGCTAACTCAGCCAATAGTTTTTCCAAACGCTCTTCATGATGCACCATGATTTCATCAATTCGGCGATTCGCATTCGTAAACGGGGTGCCATGGGATGGGATAACCATTTCCACATCGAGTTTTCGAATTTTTTCCAGTGATTGAAGATATGTGCCTAATGGATTCGGATCCCCGTAAAACCAATACGATATATTTGGTGTAATTTTCGGTAAAATATGGTCAGTGGAAAGGAGTACACTCTTTTCCTGATTATAAAAAACGATTAAGCCGTCCGAATGCCCCGGCGTAAAAATGACTTCATAGCTGTATTTACCAATTTTGACTCGTTCACCTTCGTTCATATAGTGGTCTACTTTAGGATACGGCTTTACCCTCGGAACAAAAGATGCCATATTATCAATCAGCTGTTTAGAAATGGTTGACGGAATCCCTGCTAATTCATAATTGTTCCTAAATGTTTGCAGATGATGCTCCTCCCATGCACCAAGGCCAAGATCTGCATCAATCTTTGTCATGGACAAGCGGGCTTCTGTTTTTTTCTGCAAACCGCCCGCATAACCAAAATGGTCAGGATGGTAATGGGTAATATAAATATCTGTCACATGCTTTCCTTTTAGCTCTTCATCCCACCGTGCTGCAGTATAATCATTGTGCAAGCCCGTATCAACGACAACCCAACCATTTTCACCTTCTGCTAAAAAACAATTCACATGGTTTAAACGAAAGGGAAGGTCGAGTCTGACTAATTGTATCCCTAGTTCATCGAGCATCTCACCTCATCCTTTCGCTTATTTTCCCTCAAATTTCGGTGCCCTTTTTTCAAAAAATGCCTGAACGCCTTCAAGGTGATCGACTGTATGGAATAATAAAGTTTGCATGATCATTTCCTGTGCATCATTCGTTTTGTTTGTCAATTCTGTTGCATTGTTTACTAAATACTTAACGAATTTATTGGCAAGCGGCGGACCGTCAATAATAAATTTTGCAAATTCCGTTGCCTCTTTCAAAAGTTCTCCTTCAGCCAATCGGTTGACCAAACCTCTTGTGTGAAGTTCCTCTGCTGAAATCACTGCCCCTGATGAGATCCATTCCTTTACTAGCGAATGCGGTACGTTTTCAGCCAAGGCTTTCACAAGTCCTAAATCGGGAATCAAGCCAATATTTTTGAAGCTGATGGCAAAAGCGGCCTTCTTATCCGCTACAATAAAGTCGGATGCCAATGCCAAACTAAATCCCGCCCCGGCCGCATATCCATGTACGGCACTAATAACGTATTTATCCAACTCTTTTATTGTTTGTTGCAGCAAGGTAGCCCCCTTCATGTAAGTTAACATGTCGGCCGCTGTTTTTGCCTCTTTAAACGACCCAATATCCCCGCCGGAACAAAATGATTTCCCTGCTCCGGATAAAATGACCGCTTTTATCGTTTTGTCTGCTTCGGCATCTTTAAGTGCTTCAATAACACCTGAAACAAGGTCCCGGGAAAGGGCATTTAGTTTATCCGGTCTGTTCATTGTAATATAAGCAATTTGATTTTCTTTTTTTACATTTACAATATTTGTCATTTGATTCACCTCTATAAGAAATTTAAAATGATTGAGCATTCATTCAGTTATCGTTCCAGTAAAAATGAACATTTGTCTTTGAGCAATTTTTTGAGTGCATCCATTCCTATTTGATCAGTTTCAAAGTAATTTTTGCAACTGCGAGACTACAACTGGTTAAAAAGTAACACTTCTCTTAACAATTTTTTCCTTTGCCGCTTCATATTGCTGTTTCAGTTCGGCAACAATTTCAGCAAGGGATTGGACCTGTGTGATCGCCCCCACCCCTTGTCCGGCTGACCAGACATCTTTCCAAGCCCGGATGTTTGGATTGCCCAACTCAGAAAAATCAATTTTTTCTTTCCGTTGTAATTTTTCCGGGTCAAGACCAACCTGTTTAATACTCGGAATTAAGTAGTTCGCATTCACACCACTGAACGCATCGGTATAAATAATATCCTCCACCCTTGATTCAATAATCATTTTTTTATAGGCTTCATTTGCCAAACTTTCTTTCGCCGGGATAAATCGTGAGCCAAGATAGGCAAAATCCGCTCCAAGAATTTCAGCGGCAAGAATATCTTCACCTTTCGACATCGCACCCGCTAAAACTACCGGACCATCCCAAAACGTTTTTACTTCGTGGATAAATGCAAACGGACTGTACGTGCCGCCATGTCCACCTGCCCCGCTGCAAACAAGAACGAGCCCGTCAACCCCTTTCTCAATTGCTTTTTTGGCAAATTTGACATTGATGACATCAGAAAAAACTACACCCCCATACTGGTGGGCAATTTCGACAACCGGGCTCGGGTCACCAAGAGAAGTGATAATGAGTGGCGGTTGATATTTTTTAATCAGTTGCAAATCTTCCGTAAACCTTTTGTTGGAACGGTGACTAATGAAGTTAATCCCCCAAGGTGCAATTTTTTTGTCGGGATTGGCCGTCTTTATCCGGTCCCATTCTGTAGTAATCTGTTCAAACCACCCTTCCAGAATTTCATTTGTGCGGGCATTTAACGCCGGAAAAGTTCCGATAATTCCTGCCTCACATGCTCGCAAAACCATATTTGGGTCATTGATTAAAAACATCGGTGCCATAATGACCGGGATGGTTGTAGATTCTTTAAACTTTTCAATGCTTGTTTTTGTCATAAAATTCATCTCCTTTTTAGTTAAATATTGTCTATGGTAGAGCCAAAAACTCAATGAAACTTTGAAAACCATTACGATAGAAGAGAAAAAAACAGAATTTGGTTGCTTAATCTCTATGCGCACATATCGGGAAAGTTCAGCGCTGGAAGTTTTTACGCAGCGCAACTCCGGAAACTTTTACAGTTGCTTAACCCTTATACCCGCTTACCCGGTAAGATTACCCGGCGCAACTCTGAAAAACTTTTACGATTTGTCTTGATTTAAATAATACTCTGTGTGCTCACCTAATTTCGGGGCAGCTGTCCGGATTTTCCCCGGTGTTCTTGATAATTTAATAGGGATTCCAATATGTTTTACCGGTATGCCATCCTGCTCAATCGTTTCAAACATCCTTCTCACTTGCACTTGCGGATGGTTGACCAGTTCGGCAAAAGTTAAAACCGGCGAAACGCATGCTTCTGCATCTTCAAAAATATCCATCCATTCTGCCAATGTTTTTGTATACATAACGGTTTGAATATCGTGCTTCAGCTTATATTGGACTTCATCCGGTTCATTTAATAGAGGAATCCATTCCGGTTTCCCAAGTTTTTGGCAAAATATGCGCCAAAACTTCATTTCCAATGCCCCGACTGCTAACCAACGTCCGTCTTTCGTCTGATAGACCTCATAGCACGCAAGCCCACCGGACAACATCTGTTCCCCTCGTTTAGACGGAATGTTTTTCATCAAATAATTTGGAAGGGTGGATTGAAGAAGCGATATCACCCCATCCATCATGGAAATGTCGATAAATTGCCCTTTTCCGGACTTTTCCCGCTCCAATAATGCAAGTAAAATACCAGTCACTGCCGGATAAGCCCCACCAGCAAGATCAGCAACTTGAACGGCTGGTACAATCGGTTTTCCATCCTTTTCCCCCATTAACTCCAACAATCCGGCGTAACTAATATAATTGATATCGTGACCCGGCATTTCTGCATAGGGCCCCGTTTGTCCATAACCGCTAATGGCACAATAAATGAGGCGAGGGTTTATTTTTTCTAAAACAGGAAAATCGAGACCTAGCCGTTTCATGACCCCCGGACGAAAAGATTCGACAACCACATCGGCTTTTCCAACCATTTGTAAAAATTGGTCTTTTCCCTCATCTGTTTTCAAGTCGAGCGTTACACTTTTTTTATTCCGGTTCAAAGAATGAAACATCACACTATTTTCATCAATTTTCGGTTCATAATGTCGGGCATAGTCACCTAATTCAGGCGCTTCAATTTTAATCACTTCCGCCCCAAAATCGGCAAGAAGCATCGTGCAAAAAGGTCCGGGAAGCAGACGGGATAAATCCAGCACGCGGATGGATTGTAATGGAAACATCGATTCAACCTCTTTCATTAACGTTTTGGAAAAGTTCCCTTATACTCTAATATTTGGGAAAATTGATCAGATTTTCTTTAACATTTGCTGTGAGTGCTATTAAAGTTTTCTCCGGCAAAGGTTTAGTCCAGTCGTTCAATAATTGTCGCATTGGCCATTCCGTAACCTTCGCACATCGTTTGAAGTCCGTAGCGACCGCCCGTTCTTTCCAGCTCACTCATCATCGTCAACATCAGTCTTGCTCCGCTGGCTCCAAGAGGGTGTCCTAGTGCAATGGCCCCGCCGTTCGGATTCAATTTTTTCGCATCCGCTCCGGTATCTTTCAACCAAGCAAGCGGTACCGATGCGAACGCTTCATTTACTTCAAAAATATCAATCTCTTGAATCGTCAAACCGGCCTTTTTCAACACTTTTTCCGTAGCCGGGATCACGCCGGTCAACATGAGGGTCGGATCGGAACCTACAACCGTCCTTGCGACAATGCGAAATCTAGGTTTTAACCCGAGCTGTTCCGCTTTTTCACGGGACATAATAAGAATGGCAGCGGCCCCGTCACTAATTTGGCTTGAGTTTCCGGCTGTAATAAAACCGTTTTCTTTAAAAGACGGCTTTAATCCTGCCAATTTTTCCATTGATGTGTCTTTACGCGGCCCTTCGTCTTTCGTCACAATCGTTTTCGTTCCATCCGGTAATGTAACTTCAACCGGCATTATTTCTTTCGCAAACCGGCCTTCATCTTGTGCCTGAATGGCTTTTTGATGACTATTCAGCGAAAATTCGTCCAACTCGTCTTTTGTCATATACCATTTTTCCGCAATCCGTTCCGCCGATAATCCTTGATTAATCATTTCATACTTAGAAGTAAGTGCCTCGCTGTAAGTTACCCCTTGCATATTAGAAAACATGGGTACACGAGACATGCTCTCTACTCCACCGGCAATAACAACATCCATATCCCCGCTTATGATTGCTTGTGCGGCAAAATGTACGGCTTGTTGACTCGAACCGCATTGTCTGTCAATTGTCGTTCCCGGCACTTCAATCGGAAAACCGGCAATAAGTGCTGCTTGCCTGGCAATATCAGAAGCCTGTTCCCCAACTTGCGTAACACAACCATAGATCACATCTTCAACAAGACCCGGCTCAATACCCGCACGCTTAACCACTTCGGCAAGCGGCAATGCGGCCAGTTCCTCCGCCCGAATACCACTAAGTAAACCATTTCTCTTTCCAACCGGTGTCCGTACCCCTTCGATAATAACCGCTTCTTTCATAGACGTTCCCCCTTCTTCTTAAGTAAAATGCCACTCAAAGTAAATTTTTCGCAATAATTTGCTTCATAATCTCATTCGAACCTGCATAAATGGAAGTTACAGCGATATCACGGTATCGTCTCGCAATCTCGTATTCTTCCATATATCCGTAACCACCATGTAATTGCATGCATTCACCGGCTATTTTTTTCGCCAAATCCGAAACCCACCATTTTGCCATCGATACTTCGGTGACGATAGATTTTCCTTTCATAGTTTTTTCCAAAATGAACGTGGCACTTCTTTATTTTTTTCCCACTGCTCATAGTTTGGGACCGCTTCTTTTTCTAAAAATTTCCGTAAAGCTTGTCGGAAAATCTCATGTTCTTCCGTTAAGTACAAGCGCTCCATCCACATCATCCCCCTAATAATTAAAACGCTTTCTTTTTAAAAAAATATCACCTTCCTTGTTTATGATTATTAATTATTTTCTAAAAAAAGGCAACTAAAAAATGAATCCCCATTCATCATTTTTTTGACAAACTTCAATCAGATTCTCCGCTAAACCAATTGGATGTCGTCAAAAAGTACTCCCATTGAAGTTCACTCTTTCGTTTTTACGAATATGTAAATTTTGCTTTCCTTTTACTTAAAAAGGCGTCGACACCTTCTTTATAATCCTCCGATGTAACGGATTCTAAAATTTCCTGTAAAATTTCGTCATTATCATCTTCTCCGCCATGCAGAACGTGATTAATGATTTTCTTCGCACCTCGAACAGTCATTTGTGAGTTTTCACATATCATTTTCGCATAAGCATATGTTTCCTTTTCCAACTGATCCGGCTCGTAGATTCGATCAATAAGCCCCATCCTGAGTGCTTCTTCAGCGTTAAAAATCCGCCCGGTATATAAAATATCTTTCGCATTTGCCTGACCAACCAAGTCAACTAAGTGCTTGGTTGCTTTCGTATTATAAATAATCCCAAGTTTTGCCGGGGTAATCGCAAATTTCCCGGTGGAGTCGGAAAATCGAAAGTCGCATGCCACCGCCAATTCGCAACCGCCTCCAACACAAAATCCTTGAATCATGGCAATTACCGGCTTTGGCCCTTTTGCGATTTTTTCCTCGAGATCAGCCATCACTTTACTATAGGTGATAATTTCTTCAGCTGTCGATCGCCTTGTTCGAAATTCGCTGATATCTGCACCTGCCGAAAAAGCTTCCTCAGTCGTACTGCGAAAGACAATAACTTTAACTGCACGGTCCTCATGGCAATGTTCAACATATTCATTCAGGCTCTCCCACATTTCGAACGATAGCGCATTTCTTTTTTCCGGCCGGTTAATAAAAATAGTTGCAATATTGTCTTTGACTTCCATAAAAACTTGTTTCGCCATGTTTACCTCCTAGATATACTCGTTCCTGTAAAACTTTCCTCTAGTCATTTTCTTGAAAGACCCATTCCTGCAAAATTTTCCTGAAATCATTTTCCCGGAACACTCATTCCTGCTTAAAATTTCCTCTAGTCATTTTCCCGAAATACTTTTCCCAAAACATCCATACCGCCTGTAGCAGATAAAATACAGCCGGTAATCAAATCAGACTTTTCATCCGCAAGAAAAGCAATTGTTCTGGCAATATCTTCTCCGGTCCCTTCCCTTCTTCTTTCGGGGGCGGATTTCATATACGAAACGGCATCGGCAATTGTTTTTTCCTTCCACTCGCTTTTAATATCACCCGGTGAAACCATGTTTGCTGTAATCCCGTTTTTCGCTTCTTCTATTGCAATCGTTCGTGTTAGTGACGCGAGCCCCGTTTTTGCGGCAGCGAATGCGGAACGGTATATCCAACCCGGTGCCGTTTCTACCCGATCAAAACCCATGGTGATAATTCGTCCCCATTTTTGTTTTCGCATCGACGGAATGACCAGTTTTGCCAAATAAAAAGCACTGGTTAAATTTCCTTGTAACAAATAATTCCACTCGTCCATCCCATACTCTGTAAGTGGCTTTCTTTCTTGAATATACGGCCCGGCATTATGTACAAGAATATCAATTTTTTGAAAAACCTCCATCGCCTTACTTACCATACGCTCACAATCGGAGGAGTTTGCAACATCTCCTTGTACTGCAATATTTTTCGTATTATATCTCCGGTTTAGCTCGCCAGTAAGGGTCTCGGCTTCCAAGGCACTGTTTCGGTAGTTAATTACCACATTACAGCCTTTTTCAGCTAATTGAATCGCTGTTTGTTTTCCGATTCCGGTTGCTCCCCCAGTAATTAAGGCAACTTTATGATCCATAGAAAGTACCTCCTTATTTTTTGCAAAACGAATATTTTTTGTAATTAAATTTTGCCAGTATCCAGAAAGTCTTACAGGGAATTTCTTTACTGGTAAATATTTCCGTTTGAGTGAAAGGTTAATAAAGCAAGGGATTTCACGTGTTGCCTATGAAATAATTTCCGAAAACCGAAGTCGGACTATTTTCAAAGGTTATTATATTTGATAAAATTACTATAAAATTAGAAGGGCTTCAAATGATTAGAATGTTTCAGTATCCAGACTTTCAAGCTGGAAGTTGATACATATTACTCTTAGCTTACCAAAAATCTTTGCATTTGAGTAATGATTGAATCTTTGTCAGGAGGCGGTCCATTGAAAGAAATCCAAATTCGGCCGATTCGTAAAGAAGATATTTCCGGCCTTAATGATATTCGTCGACAACCGGCTGTTACAGAGAATACCTTAGGCTTACCCTCCGAACGAATCGAAAGGACAGAAGAATTTTTTAATCGGCTCGGACCGGATGATCATGTTTTTGTGGCAGTAACCGGAAGTACTGTGGTCGGAATGGGAGCTCTTTTTGTAAACAGCGGAAAATTACGTCATACGGGAAGGCTTGTTTTGATGGTACATGGTGATTTTCAAAACAAAGGAATTGGCAGCTCGCTGTTAAATACTTTACTTCATCTTGCAGACCATGATTTAGGATTAATCAGGCTTGAACTTGATGTCGTTGTCGATAATGAATCTGCAATCCACTTATATAAAAAATTCGGATTTGAAATCGAAGGAAGACTGAAAAAAGCTCATTTTTCCCGTGGTGAATATCAAGATATTTTTATTATGGGGCGAGTGAAATAAAGTAATTTTGGCTGACCAGTTCATCAAACATAATTTTTGTGTAAAAACTAGAGGAGGCACATCATGAAACTGACAAATGAAGAACTTGAAATATTGGCGATATTGGAAGAAAATCATCGGCAATCGGTAAAATCAATCGCCATGCAAGTACAATTAAGTGAAGACAAGGTAGCAGAACTAATCAAAAAATTAGAAGATGAAAATATTATCGTTAGTTATCCGGCTCTAATCGATTGGAGCAAGGTTGACGGAAAAGAAAATGTCGTGGCTATGATCGACGTCAAAGTAACGCCAAAACGGGGAGTTGGCTTTGATGAAGTGGCTGAAAAGATCTATCGGTTCCCGGAAGTCACTTCCCTGTATTTAATGTCCGGTGCCTACGATTTGTCGGTTACGGTTGAAGGAAAAACAATGAAAGAAATTGCTATGTTCGTGTCGGATAAATTATCGACAGTCGAAAACGTCATCTCGACTACCACCCATTTTATGTTAAAAAAATATAAACATGACGGCGTGATTATTGAAGGAAAAGACGATCAAGACCGCAGAATGGTGGTAGCTCCATGATTGATTATAATCAATTTTTAGCAACACAAGCTGTCGAATTAAAGCCGTCCGGGATTCGCAGGTTTTTTGATGTAGCTTCAAAAATGGAAAATGTAATTTCTTTAGGTGTCGGGGAACCGGATTTTGTCACACCTTGGGCAATCCGTGATATGGCTATTGCTTCAATAGAGGACGGGTTTACTTCTTATACAGCCAATCCCGGGCTTCTTGAGTTACGGGAGGAAATAGCCAATTATATGGAACGGAAATATCATCTTTCCTATCAACCGGAAAATCAAATTATCGTAACAATCGGGGCTAGTCAAGCATTGGATACAGCTTTCCGTTCCTTATTAAATCCCGGTGAAGAAGTGTTGATTATTGAACCGGCATTTGTATCCTATGCTGCCTTAGTCACCATGGCAGGAGGAAAACCGATCCCCGTATCCACTTGGGCAGAGAACGGCTTTAAAGTGACGGCAGAACAAATAGAAAAAGCCATTACTGCCAGGACAAAAGCGATTTTATTATGTTCACCAAATAATCCGACGGGTGCTTTTTTAAATAAACAAGATTTATCGGCTATTGCGGAAGTAGTGAAGAAGCATAACTTGATTGTTGTTTCGGATGAAATCTATGCAGAGTTGACTTATGATGAGGACTATGACAGTATCGCCACCTTACCCGGTATGTATGAAAGAACCATCGTCATCAACGGTTTTTCAAAAGCTTTTGCGATGACCGGGTGGCGCCTTGGTTATGTTTGTGCACCACAGCCGATTATTGAGGTCATGCTAAAAATCCATCAATATACAACGATGTGTGCACCACATATGCTGCAACACGGTGCCATTGAAGCATTACGGAACGGGGCCGATCAAGTGGAAGAAATGCGAAAAAGTTACCGGCGGAGAAGAAATTATATTGTTGAAGCATTGAACCAGATTGGCTTAAATTGTCATCTACCGGGTGGGGCTTTCTACGTGTTTCCTTCGATTCAAAATACCGGGCTAACATCGGAACAGTTTGCTGAACAATTATTGATGAAAGAACGGGTTGCAGTTGTTCCGGGGAATGCTTTTGGAGAAAGTGGCGAAGGTTATATTCGCTGTTCTTATGCCACCTCACTGCAACAACTGCAGGAAGCCATTCGCCGGATTGAGAAATTTTTACAGTCCCTTGGAGCAAACCCGAAAGTCTGTGAGCATCAAGCTAGCTTGTAATAGAACTACTTTTGTGATATCGCGGAATGATACTTTATTCCATGAACATCAAGTTAGCTCGTAAATAGATCTATCGTTTTATGATGTCACGAGGTGGTACTTCAGTCTGTGAATGGCAAGTTTGCTTGTGAATAGAACTACCGTTTTATGATGTTATGGATTGGTACTTCAGTCTGTGAACGACACATTCGTTTGTAAAAACCGTATCAATTTTTTTGCAGAAATAAAAAGGGTTATCCATGAAAGTCTCTTCACATCTAAAAATCATTTAAGCTACTAGGAAGAAGTAACGAGATGTTCCAAGATGTTTCGAGCTTTTCACCGGGATAACCCTTTTGTCTACGGTTTTTGTCTATTTTTTAAATGTGCAGACTATAATTCTTATTTTTTTATCAATTCTAAGTCAACCGGGATAAATTCGTCGACACTCTCACCTTTTAGAACTTTTTGGGCAGTTTCCACACCTTTTGCTCCGAAATGCTACGAGTTATTGTTTTAAACAAATAGGAACTTTACTATGTAAAAAGAAAGTTAGTTTTTAATATAACTATAATACTTCCGATAATAGTAATTAGGAGCAAGATAACTAGAACAATTTTTTCAAATAAACTTGAGTCACTTTTATTCTGCATAAACAATAAATAAAAAACCATAGTTAAAATGATTAAGTTAATAACCAAGCATATCAACGTCGTATTTGCTTGATTTTTATGAATCGCTACAAAGTCGTACAGAATTAATGAAAATGCCGAACCAATTAAAAAATAGTAATAAAAAATAACAACTAATAATTTCAGTATTTTCACCATTACACCATCCTAAAATACTTTACATATTTAGAAATTTAACATATATCCATAAAAAATAAAAGAGACTTGTGCATTAGTGTTAGTAGCCCTGAAATTGTTTCCAAATCTGTATATAACATAGTAATTGTAAAAAGAGCACCCACAATTGGGCACTCTTTTTTTAAGGATGGTTTTGATATCCTTTCCTTTCTGCTCAAACAATTTGATCTGAAACGAATGTTAATTCTTTTAAGATTGATTCATCCACATCCACACCTAGTCCCGGTTTATTGGAAAGCTTTACATAGGGGACATCATACTTTAAGTTCCCAATGTCTTTTGAAAACTTTAATGGACCTGTTAATTCCATACTTGTGATAATTTTTTTGGAAAAGGCAAGATGCAACCCGGCTGCAGAGGCCACAGATGATTCAACCATCGAACCTACTTGACATTCGATGGCCGCCATTTCAGCCATATGTGCCAACTTAAGCGCCGGATAGATACCTCCGCATTTCATTAATTTAATATTGACTTTATCAGCAGCACGTTTTGCAATAATTTCCCGCATCGTCTTAGGTCCGTGCAATCCTTCGTCTATCATTAGGGGGACGGTAGTTTTTGATTTGATTTCAGCCATCCCGTCAATATTATCTGCTACGACAGGTTGCTCAATCCATTCCAAAAACATATCTTCAAGCATCCGCAAAACTTTCAAAGTGGCAGCACTTGTTTTCCATCCTTGGTTAACGTCAATTCGTATCGACACTTCTTCCCCGACTCGTTCTCTGACTGCTCTAATCCGCTTAACATCTTCCATTGGATCTGTTCCAACTTTTAATTTAAATGAGGTATACCCTTCATTCAAATATTTTTCTGCTTCATCTGCCATTCTTTTTGGTGAATCGATACTAAGAACTTTTGTGAGCGAAAAATTTTGATGGTAACGCCCACCCAACAAAGTATAGACTGGAACACCGAGTTTTTTTCCGGCAATATCATAACAGGCGATATCGATTGCCGCCTTGGCAGTAGGAATACCATACATCGTTTTGTCCATAATTTCATGGATATATTCGATGTCCATTGGGTTTTGACCGATTAATTCCGGGGCAATTTTGGATTTTAGCACATGATACGTACTTTCCCAAGTTTCCCCTGTAACATGTTCATCCGGAACTCCTTCACCATACCCGACAATTCCATCATCCGTAGTAATTTTTGTTATAATGGAAGGCATTGTATCATACCGGGCATAGCTAATGACAAACGGCTCAATTAAGGGCAGTTTAATTGCATACACCTCAATTTTTTTAATCTTCAATAGTCAACATCCCCTTTAGTTTAAATTTGTAAGTAATAATGATGCTGTTTCAGGAGGACATTTGTGGCAAAAAGAATAGGATTTTGCAATAATTTTTATGAATAATCATAATTTATTTTATATAATAATAAAGTGGAATTTTTATTTCAAGATAAATTTACGAAACCGTTTTTCTTTTTTTCGGATTGGCATGGTGGCACTATCCATTGCAAACATGATCCTTTATGAAATATCAGATAAAGTGAAACCGGAAGATCCTAATTTTGATTCTTATCATTTTGTGATAAAGGAGGGGAGATAAAATGCGAGCAATTGAACAAGAAGTAATCAATACCTATCGATACTTGCATAACCATCCCGAAATTAGCTGGCATGAATTTAAGACTACTGCCTACATAAAAGAAAAATTGAAGGAATACTGTTCAAAAGTTATAACGTTTAAAAATCATACCGGTGTGATTGGAGAATTCGGGAATTTTGATGGGAAGCGCCCGGTTGTTGGACTCCGTGCAGATATTGATGCTTTATGGCAGGAAGTAGAGGGGAAATTTAAACCAAATCACTCTTGCGGACATGATGCCCATACTGCAATTATCCTCGGTGTATTGTGGAAACTGGCTGAAGAGAAGTTATTGCATGACAAAGTTGCTATCAAATTTATTTTTCAACCTGCAGAGGAAACAGGTGATGGTGCATTAATGATGGTCCAAAACCATGTCATTGACAATCTCGATTATTTATATGGGATCCATGTAAGACCTTATCATGAAACACCTATGGGAGTTGCCGCCCCTGTCATTATTCATGGCGCGGCAAAAAATTATGAAGGGGTTATTAAAGGAGAAGACGCTCACGGGGCAAGACCGCATTTAAACTTAAACGCGATAGAAGTTGGCGCACAAATCGTTAATCTACTTAACCAGATTCATTTAGACCCCACCGTCCCACACTCAGTAAAAATGACAAAGTTTCTGGCCGGGGGGAAAAGTTTAAATATTATTCCCGGGAACGCTTCATTTGGATTGGACCTTCGCGCACAGAATAATGAGCTGATGACTACTTTAGATAAAAAAGTTCGGGAAATATTGTCAACGATTGCAAACTTATATGGAATCACCATTGAACTAACGCACGAAGATTACGTTCCTGCGGCAGTTTTGAATGATACAGCCATTTCAATTATGAAAAAAGCGATCATTGAAACGATTGGTGAAAGTAATATGAAGCCTTCCATCCTTACACCGGGTGGAGACGATTTTCATTTTTATTCAATCAAAAAGCCAACTTTGAAAGCAACGATGCTGGGTTTAGGTTGTGATTTAAGGCCCGGATTACATCACCCGTTAATGACCTTGAATGAAGAAGCTTTGCTGATTGGTGTAAATATATTATTTCGCGCCATCATCAAAACGTATGGATTATAAGAAAAGCGCAGAACCCCCGCTTAGCAAAGTTTGCTAGTCGCTGGCGCTCGGAGCTGGACAATAAAACTAATCCAAAATCCGGTAAGAAAAGCGCAGAGTCCCCCTCTACGCTTTTCTTTTACTTATCATCTTTTGCATATCACTAAGCATGCAGATTTAAAAGCTAAGTTCCCTTTCTCCATTTTTCAACCTAGTAGTGAGTCGAAAAGCACAAAATTGTTTCCTGTCCTAAAAATTGCCAAAAATTGGTATAAACCATATCAATCATGATAGGTTACCCGTGAATCTTCTTTGCCTTTTCCATATTCGCTTTAATGGCTTCAATAACGGCCGAACGAAATCCTTTGTCTTCCAGGAGAGCAACAGATTCAATGGTTGTTCCTCCGGGTGAGCATACACTATCTTTTAATGTACCCGGATGCATCCCGGTTTCAAGTAGCATTTTTGCTGCACCCAAAACAGCCTGTGCGGCAAACACATATGCTTGTTTGCGAGACATACCATACATAACCGCCCCATCTGCCATTGCTTCAATATACATATATGTAAAAGCCGGTGATGAACCACCAATTGCGGTAACGACATCCATGATAGACTCATCGACAAACTCCACACGGCCAAAACATTCGAATAGTGCTTTAATTTCCTCCAAATCTTCCGGAGTTACGAGGTCGTTTACGGCGATTCCGGTAATCCCTTGCCCCACCAAGGATGGTGTGTTTGGCATTGCTTTTATGATTTTAATGGCTCGATTTAACCGTTTTTCATTTTTTTCAATTGTTTCACCGACTGCCACAAGGATAACAATCGTATTTTCTCGAATAACATCACGTATCTCTTCAATTACCGTTCCATACATTCCTGATGTAGTCGTTAAAAAGAGAAAATCGGCATTTCTCGCAACTTCCAAATTCTCTCTCGTTGTAAGAATTCCGTAAGTTTGTTCTATCTCCTGAAGACTAGATAACGACCTGTTAGAAACAATGATTTGTTTAGGGTCAATTTTTTTTGTCTTAATCATTCCACCAATCATCGCTTTAGCAATATTACCACAACCGATAAATCCAATTGTCCGATTCATAAATTTACTCTTCCTTCCTATTTGTTTACGGATAATGTATGTATTTAATTAACAATCAAAAAGCTCATTAACAAGTGAACTTTGTTGATGCATTAACTTTTATAATAAAACCCCCTTAATATTAACAAGTAAACCCCTCTTTTATATAATAGTAAAATTATAGCAAATTTATAAAATATATTAAAGACTAGTACGCAAGAAGGATTTATGGAAAAATTTTTATAAGGCACATTTGAGAAAAATGGGTTTTTTGTGGCGAAAACTAAAAAGACTAGCACCTAAAAATCGGAATTTTAAATTGTGCCTTTAACTGCCAGACTACTTTTGGACGAGGGATTTCTCAACAAATGTAACGATTTTTGCGGGGTCTTCACCAAAAATTGTCGTTTATAGCGGCTATAGGGCTTGTTTTGACGAAACTTTCCAAAAAAGTTGCATAAAGTGAAACTTCCATCAGTGGGGGTTTTACTCCCCGTTAAGGTGGGATACAACCGTACCGAGTGTTAACGAATCTTCGTATAATGTTCTAAGAACTTACCGATTGATTATTCATATTTAAAGGGTGCCATAAATAAGATCATGCACCCTTTAGCTTTTTCCCTTGCAATGACGGGAAAAATTGAATGATTTGGTCAATTATTTTTCCTGCTCCTTGCTTTAGAATATCCGTTGTCGGCAATTGATACTTCAGTTCGTACTCCTTAATCGTCTTTTCAATTTCCAAATCGTTCATTCCCTCATGATTGAGTGTAATACCGATTACTTTTGTTTTTCCGTAATGTTCAATGAGCTGAATTTCACTTTCAACTGATGGAACCGGGAAGAAAGGAAAGTCCCCTAGCACTTTTCGCTTCGGTGCATGTTGCAAAATAACCGCTTGAGGTCTGGCGCCTTTTAAAATCCCTGCAGAACTGGCATAAGCAGGGTGACTTAACGCTCCTTGACCTTCAACAATAATAATATCGGGGTGTTCGGTTTCATTCGCCCGAACAATTTCGCTCTCCAGTTCACCAATCATATATTGGAGAGGAAACGCATCCATGGCAAAACCATATTTGGCACCTTGAATAAGACCGGTTTGTCCCGTTGCAATAAAAGCCGTTTTAAACCCTTGTTTTTGCAGTTCTTTTTCCAAAGCAACCGCTGTTGTCCGTTTGCCGCATGCACCGTCTGTTCCAAGTACAGTAATAATCGGCGTATCGATATGTAAAATTCGCCCTGAAAAAATTTTCCATTCCTTTTTCGGTTTTGGTTTCCGAATATCCTTAATTTCTACCCCATATGTTTTTGCGTATTCCATCAGTTCTTGATCGTCCGTCAAAAACTCCTGCAGCGGATTAATAATGTTCATACCCGCTTTGATCGCTTGAATAATCACATCACGCTCATGCTTTTTTAAAAATGCGTCAGCCGGTGCAATCCCAAAAATAAAGTATTTCGGCTTTTCACCAAGTTGATTAAGTGCCTGGGATAAATTTTTAAAAATAGGAATGCCATTCTTTTTTTGGTCCAACACTTCACCTGCATCAAGACCGGCCTTTGAACTGTCAATGACGCCCATAATTTCATAAATTCCTGATTCCCTTACTAAACCGTTTGCTGTCTTACCATCCATTGATCCGAATTGATGTTCACAATAAACTAATGCCCTCTTTTTCATACAATATCCCTCCAATGCGTTATATTGAATTTAGAGTAAAAAAAGAACATCGAAACAGTTAAGATAGTCATTGACAGCTGTCTAGTACTACGAAACCGAAAGATGTTACCCACTTACGATATAAGATTTTTAGAATTGCTTGAAGATATAAATTTCATAATCTATTATTTATTATAAATGAAACCGAAGAAAATTGTAAAACGATTTACTCTAAAACATGGGAAGGCTACTTGTCTTGTTAAAAATTTTTCATTTTGGACAGTCGACACTTTTTTTAGGTTTTTTATTGATTTCTATTTTAAAAGAAATTAGTATTTAATTAATAATGCTCTAGAGGAAAGTTGCCATGGATATGGGGAAAATACGAGTGATAAGCGAGGAATGAGTATTCAACAACTAGAAATAGCAAATAATTTCAACACACGATGAATAGGCAAAAGTGGTTCTTGATGAAGATAATGAATCATACGGAGACGGATTGTGTTTGCGTAATTAATGAAAAGGAGATGGTTTATAAATGAATGAAAAAATACTTGAACAAATCCTTGAAGAATTAAAAAGTGTGAATAAACGAATCGACAGCATTGAAGAGGAAGTAAAATATACCAAGGAAATGCAAAAACTTATGCAAGTACAATTAGCTGAAACAAATGAATCACAAAAGCTTATGCAAACGCAATTGACAGAAACAATTGAAT
>JAAROH010008030.1_pt1 | contig 17766 bp, 18 predicted proteins | sample 7248631 | NCBI WGS metagenome assembly JAAROH01 (sample SAMN09772309, study PRJNA484901) | compost metagenome | isolation source: Vermicomposting unit | place: India
AATAATGTGCAAAATTTTTGCGGATTGTTCCGGATTTTGCACATTCTTTCGGAACATTTGCACGCCCTTTCAGATGAAGATTTCCAGCGCGCCTAGTGGACCGATGGAAATCTGAATAGTTAATGATTTGGTTATCATACCCTCCATTTAAAGCTTTTAATATCTGCAAAGGATTTAAGAGATGCAGAACCCTAGGCGCGTTAAAGGTAACCGCAGACAGATCATTATTCGCCGCCAACACCTAGGTTATTGCTCCTCCTAAAGAATGTCCCGTTACGGTGATACGATTATTTCCAGCTTTCATTAATACTTGATTATAAAATGATTGGCAAGTTGACTTAAGATCAGATATTCTTTATCCGTTGGCATTTAAATTCTCCTTTCTAATGTAATTCTATAAAATTCATAATTTTTTAATCATTAATTTTTTTAAGATATTTCGTTACATCTTCTGCTGTTTGAATGGATGGGATATCTTCTGCTTCAATTCTGAGATAATACTGTAGCTCATCCCAAAATTTATGAGAAACATCCTCCAATACTTCCCTCCCTTTCTTTTCTAATTTCGGATTATAGTAACTTATTGTAATACCAATTCTTGGTATACCTGTTTCCTTTAATTGTTGTATTAAATCAAAAACTTTTTTCATTTCTACCTGCCTATTTTCTTGGGTCAATTTCTTAAACAAAACAAGTTCAAAAGATAAAGTCATCTCATTGATATAGTGTTTTCGAGCCTGTTTCAAGCTTGGAACTTTAGTAGATTTCTGTAATTTGTCTATCGCATCTCTATTAATAATAATGTCTGCTCTAAATGGCGGTGACTCAGGGTAAAATTTTTCTACTAAAGGCTTTAATTCCTCTTTCGATTCCTTATCCCAGAGTTTACTAATATAATCATCCGAAAATTCATCACCTGTAGATGGTGCATACATAGTAATAGTCACATCAGGGTTATTTAATGAATACGCTTTGATTTCAAACGTATTGTAAGGATAACAGTTGAACTTTACCTTTGTAATCTCAAACTCTTGTTCATACTTTTCTGTTAAATATTGAACGGCATCTTCCTTGACTACCTTTTTATCAGGATGAGGTTCGCAATAAATCCCTGTACCAATTTTCCAAACAAGAAATACCAATACAATAGCTATAACTGCACCAATACCAAGTTCAACATAAACATATAAAGATTTATCACTTGTTGTGAATGGTTGTTTCATGTTTTGTCTGTCTCTTTTTTGAGCGTTAATGATGGCATCGACGATTCCCCAAATCCATAGAATAACGGCGGGCGCTCCTAAAAACCCCATCGTCAATATACCAACTAAAATAAAAACAAACTGAAGAAGCATCAAAACAAGCCCTTTACTTGTTTGGCGATTGTAGATTTGCCCTAGTCCAGGAAATAACAAAGATAAGAGTCCTGCAATGAGCCAAGATTTCAAGATCCTTCATCCCTTTTCGATTATTTTTTATCGTGTTTATCGTTGCTCTAGATGATCGGTATCGTCGAAACTTTTATATGCTAGTGCTAAAATAGCAGCATACTATTCTATTTATGGAAATTTTTAATACTACCTTAATTCATGTTTTCGCCTTATTTTTATTCAAATGATCTCTCAGATTTTAAAATCCCTTGATCATTCGAGTCTCACGACTTAGGGTTTTCATTGTTTCACCCCCATAACACAAATGCGAACAAATCTTCCTCTTGACATGACAAACATGCATATTCCCTCACTTTGTTAAGTCGCTTAAAACGAGGGAATATCCATGATTTCAACCACACGATCATATGAGGATGACTAGACCTTTATCATCGAAACTATCATCTTTTCTTGCAAAATCAAACAAAAACAGCCATGATTATTTTTCCTAATCATGGCCGCCTTTGATTATCATAACACTTTTTCTGATATATTACAATATATTTTTGGATTTTTTTGATAAAATTTAAGAAATGACAATACAACCAAGCCATCAGCTACTTGGGACGTACGGGATGGAACTCTTTTACAAATACTGCGTATTTTTGTTCTGTTTTGGTGTCAGGAAGATATGGTATCATGTCAAGAAAATAGACACAGGAAAAGTGGTACTTACAGTCGAGATAATTGAGAATGAGAAGCTGAAAAATTCATTTCTTCACGCATGATTAGCTCTAATTTTTCCTTTACAAACTGACGAATCGCACTTTCCAGCTGATTAGCCCAGTCTACATTCAGTATACTTTTAGACGGTAGGGTATCTCTGGAATGTGTTATAGCCAAATCAGAGAAGACCCTACCTTTTTCTTTTGGGCTAGCAAAATGCTTTACACAAAATTTTATACATCATCCAGTGATTTGAGTAAAATGTCTACGCTTTCATAATATCAAATTTAAAAAATTCTGTCTAGTTGTTTAAAGCAACTTTTTCTAAACTTGTTTGTTATTTCAATTGATAGACATAGTTGGACTACTTGAAACAAAATCATCCCCTAACCCGTATAATTCATTAAAATCCATATATCCTAAAACTAGAAAAAACATGGAGGCCCTTCAAAAATGGAAGCAAAACTACAGTTGCAAGAGGAATTGAAGCGGATCAACCAGTGGGAACACTCCCAAAAAGATCTCTGGTTTTGGGAAAAGCTCGGCCGCTTGCCGTTTCAAGTGTTGGACAAGCTGACGCCAAAAATGGTTCATCGAAAGCTCGGGCAATGGCTCGACGAATTAGGAAGCTATATTCAAAACGGTGGAAAATACTTAGTGAAGAAAGAGAACATATTGGAACGCCTTGGTGTCACGTCGCTTGAGGAAGTGCCGCACTTGCCGCTTGAGACGATGGATCGCGTCTGTGATGAATTGATCGAGGCGCGTGTGACGTTCGCCCAGTTGCAAGGAGCGGCGACCGGAATCGGCGGAGCGCTGACGCTGGCGGTGGACATCCCCACCCTGCTCGGGTTGGCGCTGAAAACGCTGCAAGAAATCGCCATCATCTATGGATACGACCCAAACGAAAAACAAGAGCGCGTGTTTGTCGTGAAATGCCTGCAGTTTGCCGCAGCGGACATCGTCGGGAAAAAAGCGATTTTAGAGGAGCTGACTTCATTTACCGGCCAGCGTGAGCGGGTATTTTCCGAGCTGCAAGGCTGGCGGGAAGTGATGATGACGTTCCGCGACCAATACGGGTGGAAAAAGCTGTTTCAAGCCGTGCCGATCATCGGCGTCCTTTTCGGTTCGCTGTTTAACAAATCGTTTATGGAAGATATCGCCGAAACCGGGAAGATGCTCTATCGGAAGCGGCGCATGATCGAGAAGCTCAAACAATGGGAACCCGATGTCTAGACGACACCGGGTTCGATTGGTTTCGGGATGATCAATAGAAAGCCCGTGATTGAAAGAGCATGTTGCTCCCTCTCCAAATAGAGAAGCCTCACAGCAGCAACTTTCACATCACCTGACGTCAGTTAAGGGGCGGCGCTGTTTTTCACCGTCCTCATTGGCGAAAGGCTATCGAATGACTTTCAGCCGCCACATCGCGCTGAAAAAATCACCCGCACGAGGCGGCACGGCGAGTCCGGCGTACATCAGCTCATCGCCTCCATAAACGCCAAGCCCCTCGATTTCGTAGTCTTGATTCGGGTCAAGCCCTTTGAGGCGCAGGTAGGACAGCGGCGCGTTCGCCTCGGCCAACACGCGAAAGTAGGCGACGAGCGCTTCCGAGCGGTCGGCGGAGACGAACATCCACGCTGCTTCATTGCCCGCAAACGTGCTTACCAACCGATAGAACGTGCCGAACTGGACGAGGCGGCGCACTTCCTTGTAAAACGCGACTTGTTCTTTTATTATTTGTTTTTCTGTTTCTGTCAATTTCGTGATATCGAGCTCATAGCCGAAGTTGCCCGACATCGCGGCATGGCCGCGCGTCTTGAGCGGCGTCACTCGCCCGACTTGATGGTTCGGCACCGCGGAGACGTGGGCGCCCATGGCGCTCACCGGGTAAACAAGGCTCGTGCCGTATTGGATTTTCAGGCGCGAGACTGCGTCGGTATTGTCGCTCGTCCACGTTTGCGGCATGTAATGCAGCATCCCCGGATCAAACCGCCCTCCGCCTCCGGAGCAGCTTTCAAACAAAATGTGCGGAAAGCGTGAGGTGATCTCGTCCATGACGCGATACAGTCCAAGTATGTAGCGATGCGCCGTTTCGCGTTGGCGCTCAGGCGGCAGGGCAGCCGAGCCGATTTCCGTCATGTGGCGGTTCATATCCCACTTCACATAAGTGATTGGAGCGCTCGCCAACACGTTCGCGATCGTTTCGATCATATAATCGCATACATCTTGGCGGGAGTAATCGAGCACAAGCTGGTTCCGCCCTTCAGAGCGCGGACGGTTCGGCACATGGAGGCACCAATCCGGATGCTTCCGGTACAGCTCGCTGTTTGGCGACACCATTTCCGGCTCGATCCATAAGCCAAACTGCAGCCCGAGTTCGTTCACTTGTTTCGCCAACCCGTCTAAGCCGTTCGGAAGCTTGCGCCGGTTGACGATCCAATCGCCGAGCGAACGGCGGTCGTCGTCGCGCTCGCCAAACCAGCCATCGTCAAGCACAAACAGTTCGATGCCCAGTTCCGCTGCCGCTTTCGCAATGTTGACGAGTTTTTCTTCGTTAAAATCGAAGTACGTTGCTTCCCAGTTGTTGATCAAAATCGGGCGTTCGCGGTCGCGGAATGCGCCGCGCGCTAGGCGGGTGCGGTACAGTTCATGGTACGTTTGCGACATCCCATTTAACCCCTGGTCGGAGTAGACCATGACCACTTCCGGCGTTGGGAACGACTCGCCCGGCTGAAGCAGCCATGTGAAATCAAACGGGTTGATTCCCATCGAGACACGGGCGGTGTGAAACTGGTCCACCTCGACTTGGGCGAGGAAATTGCCGCTGTACACAAAACTGAACCCGTACACTTCACCTTGATGCTCATCGGCGTTTTTGGCGGCGAGCGCGATAAACGGGTTTTGTTGGTGGCTGCTCGCGCCGCGGCGGCTTTCGGCCGCCTGCACACCGGTCAGAAGCGGGCGCCGCTCGATCCAGCGTTCGCGCCCCCACGCTCCGGGGAGATGGATCCAGTCATAATCGGCAGACGGGAAATCGACGCTCATGCTGAGCGCCCGCAACAGCGTTAGGCGCTCACGCCCCTTGTTTTCGAAACGGGCCGCGCGCGTGATGGCGTTCCATTTTTCATACGCGGTATACTGCAACGTGACCTCTAGACCGCTCAGCGCATCCTCGAGGACAATTTCCAACGTTTCCGCTTCATTCTCGTGTTCCACGTATGTCGCCGGCAGCCCGTTTAGTCTAGGCTTCCCTTTGTAAATGCGGTGCGTCTTGTAGCGCAAATCCGTCACCGTCGAACCGTTCTGAAGCTGCACGTGATACGCCGGGGCACGGAAATCGGTATTCCCATAGGCCGGATATTCTTGCGGCAGCGTATCGAGCGAAAACGTACGGTCGGATGGGTCAGGATTGGGGGAAAAGGCGCGGTCCAGCCGCGGAAACCTCCGCTCCCCCCGAACATCGCGAACCGCTTTGCCCCAATAGACATGTGCTAAATATCGCGCACGGAACAAGTGAATGATGTAGCTTGCCTCGCCTGCTTGCAAATGAAACTGCCGCGTTTGTGGATGATAGGTAATCGCCATCGCCTTCTCTCCCCCTTATTTTTTTTATTTAAATTTTACTTAATTTTTTATGAAAAGACCAATAAAAAAAGCGCCTCGATTTAGGCGCTCGTTATTTTGTTGGCCTATCGCTCGTTCCCTTCCCCCTTTTCCCCCAACACCGCGCGCCGCAGTTCTGTGTCGAGTTCGTTCTTATACACGTCCCGTTCTTCTTCCGTCCACCCCAAATACCGCGCCATAAACGCCACTACTGCCTCTTTCTCCCGCCGGACCGAATCAATGTCAAACAACAGCGCGCCGGTGCGGCGGATGAAGTAGTCAACCGGTTTGGCCGCCATTTCTTCTTCCATGGCATAGACGAGGCGGATGAACGTTTCGCGCGTTACGCCAGATGAACGGTCGTATTGCCGGCTTAAAGCAAACAGCCGATCAACGTTCGTGCCGTATTGTCTCGCCAGCCGCGCTCCTGCTTCGTTCGTTAATCCGTAGCGCACCGCTTCGTCCGCCTTTTCAGCGATAAAGGCAGGGAGGCGGTGCGAGCCGCCGACATCGCCGCCGGAAATCGGCAATTGTTTTGTCCGACACGGCTGAAACACGTTTCCTTCTTCTTTTTCCAGCTGCTTGGCGACAAGATCGACGACAGTCTCGGCCATTTTCCGGTAGCCGGTCAGCTTGCCGCCGGCGATCGTAATGAGGCCGGACGACGACGTCCAGATCTCGTCTTTGCGGGAAATTTCCGATGGGTCTTTCCCTTCTTCATAGATGAGCGGGCGGACGCCGGCCCAGCTCGATTCCACATCGGCCGCGGTGATGCCGACAGACGGAAACATGTAGTGAATCGCTTGCAATAAGTAGTCGCGGTCTTCATCCGTCATCGTTGGGTGGGCCGGGTCGCTGTTATAAAATGTATCGGTCGTGCCGACATACGTTTTCCCGTCGCGGGGAATGGCGAACACCATCCGGCCGTCCGGGGTGTCAAAATAAACGGCTTGCTTGAGCGGAAACCGCTTTTGGTCGATGACGATATGGACGCCTTTGGTCAGTTGGAGGCGTTTGCCCGTTTTCGAACTGTCTTTGTCGCGCAGCGCATCGACCCATGGCCCAGCGGCGTTGACGACTTTTTTGGCGCGAATGTCATACACTCGTCCGCCGAGCAGGTCGCGGCAGCGGGCGCCGATGATCCGGCCGCGGTCGTCGTATAAAAACTGTTCAGCTTTTGCATAGTTGACAGCGTCGACGCCAAGCTCGACCGCTTTTTTGATCACCTCGATCGTCAAGCGGGCATCGTCCGTCCGGTACTCGACGTAATAGCCGCCGCCAAGGAGGCCGTCGCGCTTTAAGAGCGGCTCTTTTTCCAACGTCTGCCGGGCGTTAAGCATCGTGCGCCGCTCACTTGACTTGACGCCGGCCAGCCGGTCATAGAGCCAAAGGCCGACCGACGTGCTCCATTTGCCAAACGTCCCACCGCGATAAATGGGCAGCAGCATCCACTCCGGTGTGGTGACGTGCGGGCCGTTTTCATACACAATCGCCCGTTCGCGCCCGACTTCGGCGACGAGCTTCACCTCGAACTGCTTCAAGTAGCGCAAGCCGCCGTGGACGAGCTTGGTCGACCGGCTTGACGTGCCGGCGGCGAAATCTTGCATTTCGACAAGCGCGACCGTCATGCCGCGCGAGACGGCATCGAGGGCGATGCCGCACCCGGTGATCCCCCCGCCGATCACCAACAGATCGTATGGCTTTTCGCTCATTGTCTCGAGAACATCGTTCCGCTGTTTGCTTGAGAATGTCATGGTTGACTCCTCCTTTGAGAAAAGACAAAAAGAGACCAGTGCAAACACGATAAGCCTTCGCCTACCATGTGTGCATGGTCTCTCCTCGTCTCCTGACTGATGGTTAACTTGTTGCTTTCATTATAGCACATCGTAGCCCGTTTGACCAGCCTGATGCACATAATCGCTTAGGCGGCCTCAGGCGGGCGCTACTACGGGCTGTAATGGCGCCAAAGCGTTTCATTTGACGTGGTCACCGCCGCCGCCCCGGCTTCTAGCGCGCGTTCGACGTCGTCAGTGGTGCGGATGAGCCCGCCGGCGTAAATCGGCTTTCCGGTCCGCTCTTTCACTTCACGGATGATATGCGGCATGGCCCCTGGAATGACTTCGATGCAGTCGGGATTCGTTTTCGCAATCATCTGGTAGCTTTTCTCCAATGCGTGCGAATCAAGCAAAAAGATGCGCTGCACGGCCAAGACGCGCTTTTGGCGCGCCTTCGTAATGACGCCCGCTTTCGTGGAAATCAGGCCGTACGGGCGGAATTCTTGGCAAAGGTATTCCGCCGCGTGTTCGTCGTGGCTCAACCCCTGCACTAAATCCGTGTGGACGATCAGCTGCTTATGGCAGCGGCGCGCATAGTCAAAAAGGCTTCGTAACTGGGCGATATGTACCTCAAGCAACACCGCCAATTCATAGCGGCTCGCCAAAAACGACTCGAATTGCTTCATCGTTTTGATGGCTGGGATGACGCGTTGCTTTGTCTCCATATTCCGTTGCCTCGATTCATCCTCTCGTTTTGTCCATCTCCTCTAAACATGTGAGCGACATCATGGTTCGCGGTTTGCACGTCGCGATTTTCACCCCGCGCTTGCGAAACTTTTCGACGACGTGATGGATCGCTTTTTTGCTGGCTGCCTCTTCCTCGTGAAGATGTTCCATTGCCTCACGCTCCTCTCCTACTCCGCTTTCGGAACGGCGAGCTCGACCGTCGTTCCTTGCCCGACTTCGCTTTCCACCGCAATTTGCCCGCCGTATTTATCGATGATTTCCTTGGCAATCGAAAGTCCAAGCCCAGCGCCGCCCTGTTCACGGCTGCGCGCCTTGTCGACGCGGTAGAAGCGCAAAAAAACGTTTTTCAGCTCGTCTTTTGGAATGCCGATGCCGTGATCGCGAACAGCCACGATGACGAACGCGTCTTCTTCGCGCAAGGAAATGACGATCTTTTTCACCTGCTGAGAATATTTTACCGCATTGTCAAGCAAAATGAACAGCAATTGTTCAAAATGATGCTTTGTGATTAGAATGCGCGCGAGCGGATAGGTCGGTTGGTCGATGAGAAACACAAATTCTGGATGCAGAACACGGAAATTTTTGACGACTTGTCCAACCGCTGCCGCTGCATCGATCGGAGCAATCTCCTCGGGCACGGCAATCGCCTCGGCTCGCGATAAATCGAGCAGTTCCAAAACGAGCCGTTTCAGCCGCTCCGCCTCTTTCACCGCCGCCTGAAGCGATTCTTCCAAAATTTCCGGATTGTGCTTGCCCCATCGTTGCAGCAGCGACAGATGGCCTTGCAAAATGACGATCGGTGTGCGCAGTTCATGGGACGCGTCCTCCACAAACTGGCGCTGCACGGCGAACGATCGTTCAATTTCGTCCATCATGCGGTTGAACATATGCATCAGCTCGGTGATTTCATCGCGCGCCGGAGGCACATCAATGCGCTGTTTCAACCCGTTATCCTGGATGGCAGCCATCGTTTTCGCCAGCTTTTGCAGCGGCCGGACGAACGTTTGCGCAACCAATCGACCGGCGAGCGCGCTTGCCGCCATGGCCAGCACGCCGATGACCGTCATAACGATAAACAATGTATCTGTCGTTTGTTGAAACTTGACAAGCCGGCGGGCGATTTCAATCGTCCCGTGCAGCTGACCGGCATGAAAAGGCTGGCGGAGCAGCAAAAACCGCTCATGGTTGACGAAATGCTCATCCAATTTGCGCGTGCTCAGTTTTTCGTCCGGCGTCAGCGAGACGGCAGCGCCGTTCGAAACCGAGACGATGATCGTCCCTTTCTCATCAGTCACACGAATAAGCTGATAGTGCTCATTCAGCCTCTCGAGAAACGAGCGGCTGCGGCGAATATCCTCCCATGATAAATTACGTTTCTCCGCGTAATAGGTTTCAATTTCCGCCACAGCTCGTTCCATCGTTTTTCGTTCTTCCCTCAGCATCCACTGCTTCACCATATAGTACTGCAAAAACGTAAAGAGGAAATAGGTGATGAAAATGGCCGCTGCGGACAACATCGTCAGCTTGCTTTGCAACGAAAGGCGGCGGGTCATGGGCGCATCACATATCCCGCGCCGCGCACCGTCTGGATATATCGCTCTTTGTCATGCTCATCGAGCTTTTGTCGCAAGTAGCGCACATAGACGTCAACCACGTTCGTCTCCACTTCCGCATCAAACCCCCACACTTTGTCAAGAAGCGCGTCGCGCGTCAAGACGACGTTAATGTTCTGCATAAACGCGACGAGCAGATCGTATTCCCGCTTCGTCAGCTCAATAAACTCATCTCCTTTTTTCACGGTGCGCGCCTGCACATCGACGACCAAGTCTTTAAACGTCAGCACTTGCGCATCCGCTTCCGGGCGAACGCGGCGGAATAAGGCGCGAATGCGGGCGAGCAGCTCTTCAATGGCAAACGGTTTGACGATGTAGTCATCAGCGCCGTTGTCAAGTCCCATGACGCGGTCAAACACGCTGTCGCGCGCGGTGATCATAATAATCGGCGTCGATTTCGCCGCCCGAATGCGGCGACATACTTCCATGCCGTTCAGACGCGGCAGCATCACATCGAGCAAAATGAGATCCCACGGTTCCGACAAGGCGAGATCCAATCCTTCGCGCCCGTCGGCGCATACGCGCACTTCGAACCCTTCGTGCGTCAAATCCAGTTCCAAAAACCGGGCGAGCCCGGCTTCATCCTCTATTAGCAAAATGCGTCCATTCACTGTTGTCGTCCTCCTTTCCATCCATGACCATGCGCCCATTCATTTTCGTCCTTGAGATATTTCCTCTTTAACTATACACCTTGCCTTGCTTGTTCGCCAACGCACCGAAGCAGCCGAGCCGAAAAAAGAGGTTGGCGGCCGTCCAGCGCGCCGCCGAATCGCGACCGCTCACGAATGACGGTCGACCAACCAATCGATGATGGCTTGAACGATTTCCACGGCTTGATAAGACAGAAGCGAGACAGCTGTTCCGGAAAAAAACGCCGTCACCAACCAATGAATGATATGCATCGCGTCACCCTCCTCTAGGTCGCCAGCTATAGCTGACGGCGCCATTTGCGCGTTTATTCGATGCAAGTGTCATTATATTCCATTGGGGTTAAAACAAAATGAAAAGTTGCTAAAAGGATGGTAAACAGCGGTTTTCTCGCCGAAAAAAACGCGGCCAGCACGCTTGGCCCAATGACGAGCCGCCGACAGCGGGGGCACACCATTCGCGTTCTCCTCGGTTTCAAAACGGCTCGGCAACCGTCGCCTTTTCCTTGCCTGCAACATACATTGACAATGAATCGCTTTGCCGGCCGGAGCCGTCTCGGCAGAGCCATTTCGCTTTGTTGCTGAAGGAGGGAAGCGCCATGAATCAGCCGTTTCAACCGCCGTCCGGTGGAGACGGAGAACATCCGCTTCATCATTTACGGCACATGATCCATCAATGGTTGGACGAACGTCCGTGGCAAAAACTGCTGGAAACGCTCGACGACTATTTCGCGCAAACGTTTGTCGAAGCGTACATCCCGATCGAAGTCAAAGAGACGAAGCGGGAATACCAAATCATCGTCCGACTGCCCGAAACAAAACGGGAACAAATCAGCCTACAGTGGCAGGACGATGGGCTGCAGCTGTTCATCGACCATTATGAAACGATCGAGTCCGCCGACAGCCATGGCCATGTGTACGAGCGGCGGCAGACGCGGCGACGTGTGGCGAGATGGATCCCGTTTCCCTACCCGGTCGCCGAACACGAAGTCAAAGCTTCGTTTCACAACGGGTCACTCGTCATTCGGCTGCCACAAAAACGAAAATATATCGACATTGAATAGGCCAAAGCTCATCTCGTCGAGTAGAAAAAGGGTGTCCCAAAACGATCGGGATACCCTCGTTTTTTCTGCGACAGGTTGCTTTTCCGCTCGCGGCTGCCGCTTCCGCTGCTCGCGATCCCGGCTTGGCGTTCCGCGCCAAAACTCCCCCCGCAGGCATACATACTTTTCTGGCTGACAAGCTACGCTACTAGGTAGGAGGTGGAAAACGAATGACCAAACTGCCTGATTTTAAGCAGCTGAACGATCGGGTGATCAATGAGCCGCCAAACGAACCGATGCTCGTCATCAAGACGAAGCTCGACCCGGACCGCGTCACGGAAGAAAACCCCTACGCCCAAGGCCGTTCCGAGGTCAGCCAAGCGTTCGTTTCGTTTTTTGAAGGGGGCGAGCCATGATGGAACAAACGCTCGCTTACTTGCGTGAGGTGCTGTCCAACTATTTGGACCACCATGACGACACGCCGAAGCGCATCTATCAAAAGCTCATTGCCAAGCCGTATCGGGGCGAAGGGGAATTCGTCCGCGACTTGACGCAGGAAGAAAGCGCGTGTTTGGATCGGATTTTGCGGCATGAAATCCGCTATGCGATGGACGAGCGCGATGAAAAACGCGTCTTCCATCTCAACGAAGTATACGAGCTGCTCATTTAACTTCACGAGCAACGACGTCTTCCGTCTCAACGAATCGGCCGTGCGGACTCCGTGCATAAGGGGGAAGGACGACGGCGGCGCGTTTCGGCGTGCGGTTTGTTCGCCGAATGCGCCGCCGTTTGACGGTCTCTGGGCGAAAAGGCCGGCGACGGATCGTTCCCCCGGACTCTCCTCCCAAGAAGGTTCGTAACACCGGCTTTTTTCGCGGCGAACTCCATCGAGCTCGCCGCTCTCACCGTTTTCACCGGCCCGCTACGTGAAACAGAGGCCGCGGGACGCTTGCTGACGCCACCAAAGAGGGCGGCAAAAGCGATGAAGGCGCCCGCTGTCTTTTCAACTGCTCCTTCCACACCGAAGACCGCTATAATTTATTTTTTCCACGTGCTGAGCAGCCCTTTTAACATACCGTTCACCTGATTGATCGTATTGATCATTTGCCCCATCGTGCTCATCATTTTGTTGATGTCGTATGTGCCATCGCTGTTTTTAAACTGCTCAAGGAAAGAGGGGCGCGGCGGTGGCAACAAAGGCCCAGGTTTAGGATACGATGCCGGGTGGGAAGTCGCCCCTACTTGACCGGGCGGGAAATGGGGCCAGTGAACAGGAGCGGGCGGGAAGAAGGAAGCTCCATGCGGAAACGAAGGCCCGTAGTGATGACCGCCGAAGCCGTACGGCCCATAGAAGGGCGGCGAACTTGGACGAGGATAACGGTACATCGTCGCTCTCCCCTTTTTCGTTGTTCCGTTCCCCAGCCTAAAAAGGGATGGGCTGCCACTAGTATATGTGCGAACGACCAATGGCGTGTATGGACATGTCACCTCTTGTCGGAAGTTTTAATTTTCCGAAATCGTTCGTTTTTCCTATTTTCATGGTACGATGTAAAAAAGGGGAAGGGGGAAAAGCAGCAATGAACGTGACCGAATTAAAGCATAAGTTTATCGCGGTCAAACAGAGCGAACCGACCGAGGCGAACGAACTGCTCGATTTTGCCCGCCGCCTGTATTTGCGCGGGGACATTTCGCTCGCCCAGTACCGCAATTTAGTCCGCGAGCTTGAACGAGCAGGCGCCTCCCTGCCGAACGAAGCAGAGGAATATGCCGGCCTTTGACATCCGGGGAAAAACATCTTCTGCCTCGTGGGGGGAGACGAACGATGGTCTCGCCAAGGAGGAGGCGCCGCCGAATCGGACGGTGGGTGGCGAACACGAATGTTCATCAAACCGGCGGGAAAGGCTGAACGTGCGGCTGATCGTCCGATCGCTTCAGCTCGCGGCGCAGCACCCGTTTCCGTTCATTCACCTAACGAGGGAGCTTTTCCCTTCTTTTTTTTGCATATTTTTCGTAGCGGCACCTCATCGTAATACAAAGGGGGTGCTAGCTAATGGGACGCGGCGTGCATTTCCATCATAAACAGAAAGGCCATGATCACGAAAAACCGCAACATGGCGAACCCGCTCCGTCCAAACATACCGAACGGGTCGCGTATGACATTCATACCGTCGCCACGGCGGAAAGCGGCCCTGTGTCCATCACCACCCAAAAAGATGGCTGAACGAAAAAAGCTGTCCCCTTGCGCGAGGGGACAGCTTCTCCGCTTACACCCCATACAATGTGGACGACAGCGGCAGCCGCCCGTCTGTTTTCTTGCCGTCAAGCCGTTGTTCAATGCCGGCGATCCGTTTCTCTAAACGTCCGATTTCTTTTTGATGTTGGCTGTATCGGTCTTCGATAACGTCATGAATCACCTTTTCCATTTTTGCATCCACTTGTTCGAGTAACGCCACCATTTCCTCGAGCTGTTTTTCGATTTCCTCTTTTTTGACGAGCCGTTCTTTCATTCCCTTTCCCCCATTCTTGGCGTGATGATATTCCTTTCGCGGCTGGGCGAACCCCTCCCTTCCTCGGCGACAAAAGTAGAACGAATTCGGCAAAGAAAGAAGCAACTAGCCGCCGTTCGACAGCGATGGCTCCCCAGCAGCTTGATGGCGCCCCCGGCGGAAGCGGGGGATTTCGATGCCTGAGCCGTTCGAAAAAACAAAAAAGCGCACATTCCTCAAGCGTATGGTATAATAAAAACCATTCAAAGGAGGGGAGGCCATGACGCTGAACTATCCGAACGGAAAACCGTACCGCGACGAACGAGCAAGGTGGAAGCCCCCGTCTGTGGCTGGCTATGCCAATCGCGGCATGACGCTCGAAGACGACTTGAATGCAACGAATGAATATTACCGGGAGCACGGCATCGCCATTGTGCATAAAAAACCGACTCCGGTGCAAATCGTTCGCGTCGATTATCCGAAGCGGAGCGCGGCGGTCATTAAAGAAGCGTATTTCCGTCAAGCGTCAACGACCGACTACAACGGCGTGTACCGCGGCAAATACATCGATTTCGAGGCGAAGGAAACGCGAAATCAAACAGCGTTCCCGCTCAAAAATTTTCACGCTCACCAAATCCGGCATATGGAGCAAGTGGTCGCTCATGGCGGCGTTTGTTTTGCGATTTTGCGGTTTTCCTCGCTTCAGGAGACGTATTTGCTCGACGCATCCCACCTGATCACTCGGTGGAACGAGCAACAATCCGGCGGCCGGAAATCCATTCCTAAGCGGGAGATCGAGCAGCTCGGTCACTACATCCCGCTTGGCTGTCAACCGAGAATTGATTATATTAGTGTAGTAGAACGCGTATACTTCACCCTTTCCGGTGAAAACTCGTAAGAAAGGCAGGATTTTTATGTCTGGTGAATATCGTTCTCGCGCGGAACGGAAACAGGCGACAAAGCGAAGAAAACAAAAAAAAGGAAAAGCGAAAAAAGGGACTTCATGGATGAAAACGATCGCCATGGCCATATTATTTGTCATCGTCCTCGCCGTCGTCGGGGGCGTGGCGACGTTTGCCTATTTCATCAAAGACGCTCCCCCGCTCGATGAGGCAAAGATCAAAGACCCGCTCTCTTCGACCTTGTTCGATATGAACAGAAAGAAAGTGGCGGAACTCGGCGGCTACAAGCGGACGTACGTTTCGTACAAAGAAGTGCCGAAAGTGCTGGAAAAAGCGGTTTTAGCCGCGGAAGACGCGCGCTTTTACGAACATCACGGCATTGACGTCGTCCGCTTGGCCGGCGCCGTCCTCGCCAACATTAAAGAAGGATTCGGCGCTGAGGGAGGCAGCACGATCACCCAGCAAGTCGTCAAAATGACGTTTTTGTCGCCGAAAAAAACATTGGAGCGGAAAGCGCAAGAAGCATGGCTGGCGCTCCAGCTTGAGCAAAAATATTCCAAACAAGAAATTTTGGAAATGTACTTGAACAAAATTTATTATTCCGATGGTATTTACGGTGTCGCCCGTGCCGCTGAATATTACTTCGGCAAAACGAATCTGAAAGACTTGACGCTTCCGGAAGCCGCGCTGTTAGCCGGCATGCCGCAGGCGCCCAACCGCTACAACCCGTTTGACCATCCGGAGGCGGCGAAAGCGCGGCGGGACACCGTGTTGACGCTCATGGCGCGGCACGGCTTCATCAGCAAAGACGAAGCCGAAAAAGCGAAACAAGTGCCGATCCAATCGATGCTCGTCAAACATCGGAAAAAGCAAAGCGGCGTGCCGTACGACGCCTTCATTGAAGAAGTGATCAAAGAAGTGACGGATAAAGCGAACGTCAACGTCTTTGAGGATGGGCTGAAAATTTACACGACGCTCGATCAAAACGCCCAGTCCTACGTTGAAAACCTGCTAAACTCCAATCGCTATTTCACGAATAAAAAAGATTTGCAATCGGGGATTGCCGTCATCGACACGAAAACGGGCGCGATTCGCGCGTTGGGCGGCGGCCGTCATCGCGACCAAGTCGAGTTTGGCTTCAATTATGCGATTAAACCGGTCGGCCAGCCCGGATCGACGATTAAACCGATTTTGGACTACGGCCCGGCCATCGAATACTTAAAATGGTCGACAGCGCACATCCTCGTCGATGAACCGTATGCGTACTCAGATGGCACGCCGATCCGCAACGCCAGCAACAGATACGCAGGGGCGGTGACGATGCGCAGGGCGCTCACGTGGTCGTATAACATCCCGGCGCTCAAAACGTTCCAAGCTGTCGGCAAAGAGCGGGCGATGGAGTTCGCCAACCGGCTCGGCATGGGCTTCACCGAAGTGTATGAGCCGTTTGCGATCGGCGGCGTTTCCCATTATGTATCGCCGCTGCAAATGGCCGGCGCCTACACCGCGTTTGGCAACAACGGGATCTACACCAAACCGTACGCCGTCACCAAAATCGTCTTCCCAGACGGCACGGAAATGGATTTGCGGCCGAAATCGAAGCGAGTCATGCACGATTATACGGCCTATATGATTACCGATATGCTCAAATCGGTCATCCGCTCCGGAACGGGGCAGTCCGCTTACGTACCCGGGCTCGAGATGGCCGGGAAAACAGGGACGACCAACTACGGCAAGGATGGCAGCAAATTCGGGCTTAGCAAAGACGATGTGCCTGACAGCTGGATCATTGGCTATACGCCGAACTACACGACCGCCGTCTGGGTCGGCTTCAGCAAAAAAAGCGAAACGGCGTTCCTGACAGATCGAGAACAGCGGATTCCAAAACTGCTGCTCAAAGACATCATGTCTCATATTGATGACGGCAGCGGCAAGTTTCAACAGCCGTCCAGCGTCGTGAAACTGCCGATCAAAAAAGGGACGAACCCGCCGAAGCTCGCCGACAAATACACGCCGGAAAACGAGATTATCTACGAACTGTTCATCCGCGGCACCGAGCCGACGGAAACAGCGAAAGATGAGCCTAAAGAGCTGCCGATGGTCACCGGCTTGACTGCTTCATACGACCAAGCAGCGAACACCATTTCCGTTTCATGGTCGTATAGCGAACAGACGGACGACACGGTCTTTGAGGTGCACATGAAAGACAGCCAAGGCCATGTGCAGACCGCTGTGACGAAAGAGCTGGCCGTCTCGATTTCCAACCCGACGCCAGGCGCTTCCTACACGATCGCCGTCTATGCGAAAGAAGGCGAACGGATGAGCAAACCGGCCATCACCTCGGTTCAAATTCCTGGCAGCGAACCAAATGAAGGAACACCGACCACGCCGGGTGATGGTTCCAACAACTCCGGAAACAACGGGCAAGGAAACGGCCAAGGGAATGGCAGCAACCAAAGTGAAAACAACGGAAATAACGGAACGAGCGAAAATGGTGGAAACGATGAAAACGAAGGTCATTCCGACAACCCAAGCGGCCAGCCGAACGGTGGAACCAACAGCGGACAGCCGAACGGCGGAACCAACAGCGGACAGCCGAACGGTGGAACCAACAGCGGCAAGCCAGGCGGAGGCACGGGGGGCAGCTCGCCACCTTCAGCGCCGTCGACACCATCAAACAAAGGATCAGGCACCACCAACGGAAGCGCTCGATAAAAAAGATGGCGGCATTAGCCCACCACTTCCTAAATGTAGCCGGCATCCGCCAGCTGCTTTCAGACCAACGTTGAATCAAAAAGAGGCTGTCCCAAAAGGTCGGTAAAACGACCTTTTGAGGACAGCCTCCTGCTTT
>JAAROH010008031.1_pt1 | contig 17741 bp, 20 predicted proteins | sample 7248631 | NCBI WGS metagenome assembly JAAROH01 (sample SAMN09772309, study PRJNA484901) | compost metagenome | isolation source: Vermicomposting unit | place: India
AATTGAACATTCTTAGCATTTTGAATCATCAGATTTAATTACTGCAATGCTAGTGTATTATAGTAAATTTTAAAAAAACAACCTTAATATTTAACAAATTTTCTTACAATTCCAAAATTTATGTGAAAGATGTGAATGTTTATGCATTTTGATGAACATGGAAATCTAAATGGCGGAATAATTAAAGGATTAACTATGGAAGATGTAGAAAAATATTTTGTAAAAGAGTTTCCAGATTCAAACACAAGAAAGAGGAATTTTGAAGGGTTTCAACATTTTTTGAATTTTTTAGAAAGTATCCATGTTATTCAAAAAGTATCAAAAATTTGGTTAGACGGTAGTTTTCTAACTAATAAAAATGACCCGAACGATATAGATATGGTCCTATACTTAAATCCGAGACAGGATTATTTACCTTTCGTTAATGAATTTTTGAAAAATTGTGCGGATAAAATACATACTATAGGTAGACAGTTTTACTGTGACGCATATTTTAGTGTAGATGATTCATTGATTCCTACGGAACACCATGAAGCAAAACGACATTTTGATTACCAGCGTAAGTATTGGATGGGGCAGTTTGGGTTTGACCGTCAAGAGAGAAGCAAAGGTATAATTGAAATAAGCCTTTTATAGGAAGGAAGGTGAAGGTAAGTGAACAATTTTGAAAGGATCAATTTTCCCTTTAAAAATGCATCTGATTTTCCTTTAAAGGAACAAATTGAAGAGTCATTAAACAAAATTGAACAAAACAGTCCTTATAAAGAACTTGCAACGTACTCTTTCAATGAAATTCTAAAATTTGAACAGAATAAAGCCAAAGGAGATTTATTTATAAAAATACATTCACCTCTTCCGTCTGGTAATATTTATTTGTCCGCCTTAAACACGGTGTCAGCAGGAATACAACGTGTTTTTACCAGTGTGTATAATAATTTTTTTGGAAAGGGAAATTCATACGGTAAAATTCCAAAAGAAATAGTGGAATCAAGTGAGCTAATACTAAAAGCTGCTACCCCTGGGTCTTTTAACCTCCATATTACTTTAAAGAATAATAACCCTATTTTAGCTAGTCATGACTCTGATGCGTTAAAAAAATTTGCCGATCTTTTCGAAGAACTTGATGAACAAGAAGACTATACCGACATTGCAGAAGAATACGGTATTAGAACATTTAATATATTAAAGAACTGGTTTCAAAATTTAGAAAAAGAGAATATCGAATTTGATTATTCAAATATTAAGGGAAAGAGAACAATAAATTTAACTAAAGAAAAAATTCAAAAAACTACGCAAAAATTAATGTATATAAAAACAAAAGAAAAAACAGAACCTCTAAATATACAGGGTGAACTTGTTTCTGCCAGTTCAGCTAATAATTCTTTTGCTATACTTGCAGACGGGAAAATCATTAAAGGAAAAACATCATCCAATATTTTCGACATCGGTTTAACAATCAACGAAACATATATATTTAATTTAACAAAAAAGATAATTATAAACACCTCAAATGGTGAGCGAAAGGAAAGCTATTTTCTAAATAGAGTTAATAAATCAAATTGATCACCCCCTTTTTTAAGGAAAGGGGGATTTTATTTTTCAAATTTTATTTTTCAACAAATCGCCACAAGGGAATTTATCAGAAAAAATAGTCCTCTTTAATTTTTAAAAGAAATTATACGCTACATATATCCAATAAACTGAAGATGAGGGAAATCATGATCCTTTGCGAAGTTTGTGGGAAGTACTTAAAAATGAGGGCATCATGAAATGGATATTATTAACACACTTAGACATTATAAGTGTTTGAGGATAGAAGGTGAAACGGAACTCCTCTTTTTTATTTTACCCGCAATTTTTGTCCGACAACAATCAAGTCGGGATTTTTTATTATCTTGTGTAAAACATACTAGATAATTTCATTTTCACAATGATTTCAAAAACAAATAAACGTTCGTAGTTCAATTTTCCTTTTTTAAAGTATATTGTTTACAAAATGTATAGATTTGAATATAATATCTAATAAAAATAACACTTGCTTGAACCCTACGGGGCGCAAGCATAATATGAACATATCTCATGGCTATGGCCTTGAGGTAAAAAATTAACTCGGAGAGGACAGGTACGCCTGACCTCTTTTATTTTTAGGGAGGAGAAACATGGAAAGAACTATGGTTTTTATTGATGGGAATAATTTTTACAATGCTGCTAAACATTTTTTAAAACAAAAACCTAAATTCGACATAATAAAGATGGTCGATACTATATGTAAAAAGAGTACGGGCAATACTTATTTGTTGAGAACATATTTTTATACGGTAAATACACCGGAGCAACAAGGGCTGGTTTCAGCATTAAAAGCAGCACCTCGATTTACAGTTAACAACAAAGGATATTTGCAAAAAATCCCAATTGATACGGAAATTATTGAAAGTGATAAGTCAACATTTGTGACAACTGAAAAAGGAACTGATATAAATCTTGTTACTGATCTATTAAAAGGTGCTTATATGAATAGTTATGATAAAGCTATTATAGTAAGTGCTGATGGAGATTATATCGGTCCCATAAATGAAATTAAAAACATTGGTAAGATTGTTGAAATTGTAATTACAAAAAGGCAGCCGGTAAATAAGGAATTAAGAGATACAGTGGATAATATTATTGAATTAGAGGAAGATGACTTCGAAAAAGTTTGGCGAGGTACATATATTTCTGCTAGAAGAAGTCATACTGCAACATAAGAATATAATGGTACTGTCTAATGGCCTAATATACAATCAGTACTGAATTCATAACTTTTTTAATAAGATTTTTTAGTTGTAAAACAAACTAACTTTAGAGGATATTAATTGGTTTGAAAATTACTATAAGAAAATGAAGAATATTTAAAATTCTCCTCTTTTAATGAATGAAGCAGGCACGACCGAATGGATATAACCCTGTCAAGTAGACAGTAGGAAAAAAGCATCCTCTTCAGCTTTGACAATGATAGTTGGTATGCATAGGACTTGTCAAGGAAAGCACTTAACACCCCCCATGCAACCAACTTGGTGGTTTAGTAAGCTGAAGAAGGAGATAATCTAATCATAATGGATTTCTTAGGCAACTTTTGCTCGATACTTAATTGGGCTGAGGTTGCCTAATTTCTTTTGAATTTTTTTGTGATTATAAAAGGAAATATGTTTGTCAACTGTTTGTCTAACATCCTCTGGCTTCTCGAATTTATTTAAATACATACACTCTGTTTTAAAATGACTAAAAAAGTTTTCTACACATGCATTGTCTAAACAATTCGCTTTTCTGGACATACTTTGAGTAATACCATTTAGTTTGACGTGTTTCTTGCAAGCAAAAAATACAGAGAATTGCAGTAAAATTTACAGAGGCTTGCAAGCTCATTTTTTATGATTTGGAATCCAATTTCTTCACAGAAGAAAGGGCATTTTAAACGATAACTTTCTCCTGTGAAGGGAATAATATGGGCGTGAGGACAAACGATCGACCAAGGCTGCTGTTAAGCGATTATCTCCAAATACTTGATTCCATTGTCCAAACTCTAAATTAGAGGTCACAATAATATGGAATAATAGTTCTGATCCTTGTTATTGAAAGGGAACATATCCCAGTTCATCTAGTATAAGCAATTCACATTGGAAAAAATCATGCTATAAAATAATCGTTATGAACCAACAAAACTCGCATTTCAAATCATGCAGTCTAAAACAGAAAAATAAGTTTTCTGCATGCTCTTTTTTTATTTATGATATAAAACTTTCCCGCTATCAACCGCTTACACACGAGCAGCCGTTCCCCAAAAGATTTTTTAGAAGCTTGCTGTATTTTCAATTTTGTTTGCCCCTTTTTCATTTTTACAAGCAATTCAGCCTGTCAAAAAACCAGTTTTATTTTTCACATAACAAAACAAGCTGAGTCATATCATCCTTTTGGAGAACGTCTTCTGCAAATTAATGGATTGATTCCAACACATCCTTTCTGTCTCTCCGACATTTTATCCTGATTTTGTTCGTTCCAATGTGAATTGCTCTCCGCGTTTATTCTGCGTCTCAATGATTCCGCCTGTAAGAAGACTGAATCATGTTCTAATCAATGGATCGATTCTTCCATGACAACCTGTCTTCTTTAAATGCTTTCACCTTTCACTTTTTGATCAGCTTTGTATTTCCATATATATTGAAACGCATATAATGCGATGAAAATGATGAGACCTGAAATGTCTGAAAAACGTTCTGGATAAATCAGCAACAGCCCGGCCACGACCGCGGCAATTCGTTCAATCAAATGCATTTTTCTCATCCAATATCCGATCATCCCGGCTCCAATTGCGATCATTCCGCAAAACGCCGTAAAGACTACCCATAAAATTCCAAGCCATGTCGTATCAATCATTAACATTTGCGGAGACAAAACGAAAATATACGGAATGATAAAGGCGGCGATTGCCAATTTTGAAGAGTGAATTCCCGTTCGGATCGGTTCTCCTCCTGATACACCGGCTGCGGCAAAGGCTGCAAGAGCAACTGGCGGTGTAATGTCGGCAATAATCCCGAAGTAAAACACAAATAAATGTGCAGACAAATCAGGTACCCCCAACAAAATAATCGCTGGTGCAGCAATCGTTGAGGTAATAACATAGTTCGCTGTAGTCGGCGAACCCATTCCAAGAATCAACGAAGCTATCATCGTCAGCATTAATGTCGGAATGAGATTGCCCCCGGCGATATCAAGCAGCCCGTTGGCAAGCTTCAAACCAAGCCCGGTTTTCGTCACAACGCCGACAATAATTCCAGCAGCGGCTGTTGCTGCCGCAACCCCTAACGCTGTACGGGCGCCGTCGACGAGCGCTAATACAATATCCTTAAATGTCATCCGATTCTCACGATTTAAAAATCCAGCGACAATCGAAATACATATCGAATAAATGGCAGCATGTGTAACGGTCACTCCTGACATTAGCAAAATAATAATAACAACGATCGGGGCTAACAAATGCAGTTTTTTCAAAATTTCTTTCCGATTCGGCATTTCTTCTTTTGACAAGCCTCTTAAACCGATTCGCTTTGCTTCAAAATGAGTCATGATCCAAATCCCTGCAAAATATAGAATAGCCGGAATAGCTGCCGCTTTGGCAATGTCCCAATACGTAATGCCATTTCCGATAAATTCAACCATTAAAAACGCAGCTGCTCCCATTACCGGCGGCATTAACTGACCGCCTGTAGATGAAGAAGCCTCCACCGCTCCTGCAAAATCTTTGTTATAACCAAGCTTTTTCATCATCGGGATGGTAAACGCGCCGGATGTGACGACATTGGCAACTGAGCTTCCGCTGATCGTTCCTTGAAGAGCACTGGAAAAAATAGCTACTTTTGCAGGACCGCCAATTCTGCGCCCTGCAACGGCAACGGCCAAATCATTAAAATATTGACCGATCCCTGTTCTGATTAAAAAGGAGCCGAAAAGGAGAAACAAAAAGATAAAGGTTGATGACACGCCTAGCGGAGTTCCTAAAATCCCTTCGGTTGTAAAGAACATAGTTTGAACAATTCGTTCAGAACTAAGACCGCTATGCTGAAGAAAATTAGGCATGCTAGGACCAAAATAGGCATACGCCAAGAAAAGCAGCGCGATGATCGTAATCGGCAGCCCAACCGCCCTCCTTGTTGCCTCTAAAACTAGTAAAATAGCTAAAATTCCGATATAAAAATCCATATCTGTTAATACTCCGACGCGCATTACAATGTCATCAATAAACAGCGGCCAATATGCTCCAACGCCAATGCTTAAAAGAGCAAGGATGATATCATACCAAGCCACTTGAAATTTATATTCTTTCCTCTTTTTTCGATTAGCCGGAAACAAAAGAAAAATCAAAGCAAGCGCAAAACCGAGATGGACAGAGCGCTGAATTTGCGCTGTAAAAACACCGAAAATTGATGTATACAACTGAAACAGCGAAAATGCCAATAATCCGGCAAATGCGATGCCGCCCAACACGCCTTTTAGCTTCCTCGTTCCTGCTTCAGGATCATATTTTTCAAGCAGCATTTGCTGCTCTTCTTCTGACAGTACGTCAAATTTCTCTTTCCTCACGAATATTCACTCCTTTCACCTGCTGCCAAATACTGATTTTTGCCGGTTTTATTCTTACCCATGAGCCGGGTCCAAAAAAATCCGCCAATTTGTAGCTGTTACCTTGATAAACGATTCGGTGATCGGCCTGTACTTGTCCAATTCTCAAATCAATATAGGAAAATTCTCGCTCCATGTTTTTTATAAAAAATTTTCCATCCTTTTCTAAAAATTTCCCCTCCCCTTCCGCATTAGAAGGCATTCCAACAGCAAAATTTTCATACTCAAGTTCTGTCTGAATGATTTTGTTATTGCGTAATGTATATGTCTCCTTCACATCCGTAAGATGGATGGAATGAATGTACTGAATTTGAAACAAGTCATCATCACGGACAGGCAGATAACCTAATAAGTCATTCTGATCTTCATGATAAAAAGCGATGGCATTTACAATAGGAAGGAAAAATAAAAAAACGTTGATTGTCATAAAAAGGGGAAGACAGATGAACAAAGCTTTCATCCTAGCTCTCATGAAAATCCCCACCTAAAATGGAGTTACATATAATGAAATCGATAGACCGTTTAAAACGGCCTATCTTTGATGCGTTATGGCTGGATTCCTTTTTCTGAAAAATACGTTTCAGCCCCTGGATGAAGCGGCAAATTGCCTATTCCATCAAGGGCTGCCTCCGCTTTGATTAATTTGCCTTTTGCGTGAGTAATTTTATTTGTATTTTCAAAAATCGCTTTTGTAATATTGTATACGGCATCTTCATCCAATTCGCCGCGGACGACCAGCATCGCTTTTACAGCGACTGTTTTTACGTCCTCAGGAATTTTATATGTCCCCTTTGGTACTGTATCTTCAGCATAGTAAGGATATTTTTCTATCAATTGTTTGATTTTGTCATCCGCAATCGGAATTACTCTAATTTCTTTTTGTGCTGAGAGCGATTCAACTGCAGCCGTCGGTGTCCCCGCAGTAATGAATGCAGCGTCTATGCTTCCGGATTGAATGCCGTCCGTTGATTCGTCAAAAGATAAGCTTTGCGCTTTAATATCATCAAAGCTTAATCCATGAATTTCTAAAATTTGCTGTGCGTTTGCATTCACTCCAGACCCAGGGGCACCAACGGAAACCGACTTGCCTTTCAAATCTTCAACAGAATGGATGCCGCTATCTTTTGTTGTAATAATTTGTACCGTCTCCGGATATAAAGTCCCAATTGCTTTAACATTGTCGACTTTATTGTCTTTGAACATCAATTCACCGTTTAATGCATAAGCAGCAATATCAGTTTGCGAGAACGCAATATCAGCTTCACCATTTTTTAGCGCTTGCATATTTTCTGCTGATGCTCCTGAAGATTGTGCATTTGCATTAAAGTCCGTTTCTTCCGAAATAATTTGCGCCATCGATCCGCCGAGCGGGTAATAAGTTCCTCCTGTGCCTCCGGTTAAAATGCTTAACGTCTTGCTTCCTGCCTTTTCCCCGCTTTGATTGGAGCCATCACTTTTGCTGCTTCCTCCTTCGCTGTTATTTCCACACGCAGAAATGATCATTATGAAAAGAAGAGCTGTTAAGAATATAAGTCCGCTTCGCCATTTGATCATTGATACTCCCCCTTTTTAAATTCGTTTGACTTTGGGTGCATTACTATCATATTAAAGAACAAATGAAAAAATGTGGGATAATATGTCAGCTAGATTATCAACATAAAAAAAAGACAGGAATTGTCGGTATTCGACATCTCCCTGTCTTCTATTAAGGTAAGAAAAAATTTATTGATAGGCCAAAACAGTAGAAAGACCAGACTCCAAATCATTTTTTAAGTCTTCAAAATTTTCTAGCCCTACGCTTAATCGAAGAAGACCATCGGTTATCCCTCTTTTGATCCGTTCTTCTTTCGGCATCGCGGCATGGGACATTTTAGCTGGATACGACAAGATCGATTCAACTGCACCAAGGCTGACTGCAAAAACAGGCAGCTGAACATGATCAGCAAGAATCTTGACCGCTTTTTCATCTTCTAGTTCAAACGATAAAACCGCTCCACCGTTGACACTTTGCCGCAAATGAATATCTGACCCTGGGTGATCGTGAAGACCCGGATAGTACACTTTTTTAATGGCAGGGTGCTTTTTCAAAAATTCTGCTAATTGAGAAGCTGTTTTGACGGATTGATCCAGCCGCACATGAAGTGTTTTTAACCCTCTTAATACAAGCCAGCAATCATGCGGGCCGAGAACAGCGCCGAAGGCATTTTGAAGTTTGTAAAGCTCTTCGCCAAGCTTTTCATCTTTCACAACTGCCAGTCCTGCCAAACAGTCGCTATGACCTGCCAAAAATTTTGTTGCACTATGTAAAACAATATCGGCCCCTAAATCGAGAGGCCTTTGCAAAGCCGGAGTCATAAATGTATTATCAACAAATGTTAAACAGCCATTTTCTTTTGCAAGCTGCACAATTGCTCGAATGTCCGTCACTTTTAACAGCGGATTCGAGGGCGTTTCAATGTAAATCACTTTTGTGTTCGGACGTATATTTGCTTTTACGGCATCAAGGTCCGTCATATCGACAAACGTATATTCAATGCCAAAGCGCGATAAAACATCGGCAACGATCCGGTATGTTCCGCCGTACACATCTTCTGTGACCAAAACATGATCACCGGAAGAAAGTAAAAGAAAAGCTGTTGATATAGCGGCCATCCCAGAAGCAAACGCAAAGCCTCTCACTCCGCCTTCCAGTTCGGCAATCGCCTCTTCCAACGCTTTTCGTGTTGGATTTCCTGAACGGCTGTAGTCAAATTCAGGAGATTCATCCAATGTTTGCTGATGAAACGTTGACGCTTGCTGAATCGCCACGCTGACAGCACCGGTTGTCGGATCAACCTTATGTTTATTATGAATCAATTTTGTTTGAAAGCTCCATTGGTCATGCATTTAGTAAATCCCCTTTCGCAGCTGCTTGCAATGCCTGCTTGAGATCTTCCTTCAAATCCTCCACGCTTTCAATCCCTACAGAAAAACGGAGAAGCCGGTTACATACACCGTTTTGAATTCGGATTTCTTCCGGAATGTCCGCATGTGTTTGGGTAGCTGGATACGTTATAAAGCTTTCTACCCCTCCAAGGCTTTCCGCAAAACAGATTAATTTCAGATTCTGCAAAAACGGGTTGACCCATTCTTCTTTTTTCACACGGAAGGAAAGCATTCCGCCTCTGCCAGGATATAATACATCATCAATTTCAGGAAGCTCTTTTAAATATGCCGCCAGCTCCCTTGCATTTTCCTGATGTTTGGCCATTCTCAATGATAAAGTTTTCATTCCTCTAAGCAGCAGCCACGAATCAAAAGGAGATAATACCGCACCAATTGCATTTTGATGCATGGCTAATTTTTCGCAAATTTCTTTCCCTTTTGCACAGACCAGGCCGGCAAGGACATCGTTGTGACCGCCTAAATATTTCGTTGCGCTGTGAATCACGATATGCGCTCCTTCTTCAATCGGACGCTGCAAAACAGGTGTGTAGAACGTATTGTCAACGATCAGCAGCAAATTGTGCTTCCGGACCAATTCCGCCAACGAGGAAATCGATGTTTCCTGCATGAGCGGATTAGTGGGGGTTTCTAGAAAAATCGCTTTAGTATTTTCGTTTATTAATGATTCCGTATATTCGCGAGACGTAAAATCGTCATAGTGGAAGGAAAGACCGTATTTGCGCCACTCTTCTTCAAACAAGCGGTATGTCCCGCCATATAAATCTTTTGAAACGATCAGTTCATCTCCACTTTTAAATAAAGCCATAATCGTCTGAATCGCTGCCATTCCGGAAGAAAATGCAAATCCTTGATCGGCTCCCTCCAATTTGGCTATGGCGTCCTCGACAAGCTCTCTCGTTGGATTTTTTGTCCGAGTGTAATCATAACCTGTTGATTCACCTATTCCTTTATGCCGGTAGGCTGTGGACAAATAAATGGGGGCGCTTACTGTTCCTGTAAGAGCTTCACTTCGATTTCCTAATTGGGCCAAAACTGTTTCAATATTCATCTTTGACTTTCCTCCTTTTTTAGTTAGTAAAAATGTGCTGCTTTCATTGCCTGTAGAGGAGGCTTTAAAAATAAAACGCCCTCTTCATAAGAAGAAGGCGTTTATTGTTTGGCTCCTTCTTATCTTCCAAGCATATCTTACGGCAAAATGCTTGCTGGATTTAGCACCTTGGTACAAAGGTTATCATGCCGCCGTCCTTGTACCGGTTGCTGAGACTTCTTCGGGCCAGTTCCCTCCGCCTCTCTCGATAAGAATTCCGATATGAACTTTTGATAGGTATAACTTTACCTCAGTTTTAAAAAAAATTCAAGACGTTTCCTGCCAACAATTCCGATAACTTTGATTTATTTTCAGTAAAACTAAAGAAAAATAAGAACTTTCTTTAAATAATCCGTCGATTCTGGAAATGTTTTTTTGCGAAAGCCAAAAGGGAAATTTTTTTGTATGGATCACCTTTGATCCTCCATCATTTCAATGAAGTGGTTTTATTTTCCCCTGAGGCTTCCCAAATTTTAATAGATTTTAAAATATAAATATTCAATTCGGAAGCTGTCGTATTTGGAGAAAAATTGTGAACGAGGTGATCTTCTTTAGAGGAATTGGAAAATTTTAAGAGTATTTAATAAACAGTGAATGAAACGATTGAATTGGCAAACTAATCGTTTGATAAATTTTTCGCCAACTTCTGTCAAACGAACCCGTACTCCATAAAGCAACTGAACAGAAAACGAAGATGCGATATTTGTTTTGCAGGTGAAGCTGGGAAGCAAAAAAGATGAACATAAACGTGCCGTTGGAAAATTTGCTGAACATTCTTTACTGATGCGCCTTCTCTTTTTTATCAATATTATGGAAAGGAAAGACTGTTTATGATGCTGTATATAATCGACAGCATACGAACCAATAATTTTCATGGCGAGCAAATGATGGGGCAAATCAAAACTATGAAGGAAAACGCTTTCCACAAACTGGAACATCATCAAAACAATTGTACGGAGTTTATTATGATTATGAAAGCGACTACAGAGGAGATTATTCATTAAGCATTGCAATTGAAGAAAATAATGGGGAAGCTTTTAATTGAAATCCCGAGCAACACGAAATATAAAGTTTTTCAAGTAGATAAAACGGACGAACAAAGCATTTTTAAAACTTGGTGTAAGATTTGGAAGCAAGAAGAAACTGGTTTATTAGAGCGTGCTTACACATATGATTTTGAAAAATACAGCCCAAATGGAGAAATTGAAATTCATATAGCCATTAAGTATTGGCAAACAATGTGAAAAAACGGGAGCTTATTCGAGCGATTTGGATAAAAAGCTCTCACAACAACGGAATCCCAATATACAGGCATAGTCATAAACAACTTTTGGGATAAGCCCTGTTTTAACAACTGCTTCATCTTGAATTTACATCAACAAAATAAGCCCCCTATCCAGAAGCCGCATAATATCAAAAAGCTTCTGTATAGGGGGTTTATTGCTTAATTCAAAAAGCTTGTATCTACAAGACCTTTAAGATCCGGTTTTTCTTTTAAAAATTTCAAGTCATAAGAAGAGTTAGAAAAGTCTTGAAGAACTTTTTCATCCACTTCGGTTGTATAGCGGACACGTTCCCAAGCACTGTCGATAATTTCTGGGTCAAGCTCTTGATTGGTTATATCTTTAATCGATTGAATGGCAATATCGCGTGCTTCCTCTTTGTTTTTATTGATGAAGTCGACTGCTTTTTTATGAGCTTTGACGATATTTTGAACTAAATCTTTATTTTCTTTAATAAATTTGTTGCTTGTCACTAAAACAGTGTTCGGGAGTGTAGTGCCATAGGCGATGTCTTTCGTATCGACGATCACTTTCGCTCCATCTTTTATTAATAATGAAGCCCAAGGCTCAGGCACAGCGGCTAAATCCACTTTTCCCGATTCAAAGAAAGCTTGATATTGTGCCGGGTTTCCAGTTGTATGCTTTAATGTGCCGCCGATTCTTGATGAAGCAATGTCGTAATCTTGCAAGTACGTTTCAAATTGGACATCGTGAGTGCAGCCGACACCAGGAGTAATGAATGTTTTATTATGAATATCATCTAAGCTTTCGATTCCGCTTTTTTTGCTTGCTACGACGACAGTACCCCCAGATGACGCACCGGCAATAATTTTCACGTCTGCACCATTAGAATAGTTATTCATGACAGGAGCTGGACCGACAAGCCCGGCGTCAATTTCGCCGGTTTTCAACGCTGTCATAAAAGCACCGCCATCCGGAAAAGTTTTATATTCAATCTCTACCTGATCCCCTAGCGCTTCTTCATAGTAGCCCTTTTCCTTCGCAATCATCGCCGGAACATGGTCAATATTTGGGAAATAGCCGATGACTACTTTATTTTTTCCGCTTTTCTCTTTTCCTGATGCCTCATTCCCTCCGCCGGCTCCGCAGGCAGATAAAATCCCAATTAACAACAAGGTGATAAATGATAGCAGCAAACCTTTTCTCTTCATAATCTCAACTTCCTCCTTTATTGTTCAAGCAATCCCCATTTTTTCATCACTTTCTTTTCAATTCTGCTGAAAAAAACTAAATCTACTAAAATTCCAATTAAGGCAATGATAAATATAATGCCCATCACTAACGCCATATCGCCAAAATCTGATGCGAATTTTAACGTATAGCCTAAACCCGGGCCGGTGCTTAACAGTTCGCTACCCATCAGGCCTCTCCACCCAAACGCCCAAGCAAGCCTTGCACCAGTTACTGCATGCGGGATGGCTGCTGGAAAAATCACGTGTGTAAACAGAGAAAATCCGCTGTAATCCATTGTCCTTGCCGCATTTGTATATATTGGAGGAACGCTTTTAATCCCTGTCCGCATATTCAATGTCATCACAAGCGTTCCACCGAGCACGACAATAAAAATGATCGCTTTTTCATTTAAACCGAACCAGATGATGGCTAGAGGCAGCCAAACGATGCTCGGCACGCTTTGCAACGGCAAAATTAAAGAGCCAATGGTATCATCAATTACTTTCGATTTTGCAAAAACGACGCCTAACACTGTTCCAAGAATAAGTGCAATCACAAGCCCGATTGCCAGCCGCTGAAAACTTGCCAGCAAATCATAAACAAGAGTTAGATCAGCAAAACCGTTCCACAATGCCTGAAAAATATCGCTCGGAGCCGGAAAGACGACAGCCTTAATATTTAACAGCTTGACGATTGCTTCCCATATACCCAGTGCGGCTGCATAAAAAATGATCCGTTTAACGACCTGCTGCATAACTTTCTTCCTCTTTCACTACTTTATCAATTTCTGACTTCAACAGCTTTTGAATGCGCTCTTCATATTCAGCAAGCTGCTTTCTAAATTCATCACGTGGTCTCGGAAAAGACACTTCTATTTCATCAATAATTCTCCCAGGCCTTGTACCCATGACGATAATACGGTCCGATAATTTTAACGACTCTTGGATGCTGTGCGTAACAAAAAGAATTGTTTTTTTCGTATCGATCCAAATTTTTTCCAACACTTCGTGCAGCCGTGATCTCGTCTGCTCATCCAACGCTCCGAACGGCTCATCCATTAAGAGCACCTCAGGATCCATCGCCAAAGCTCTTGCGATCGATACGCGCTGCTGCATGCCGCCGGAAAGCTCGTGCGGAGAATGCTTGGCATATTGGCTTAATTGAACCATGGCCAAATATTCGTGCGCCTTTTTTTTCGCTTCTTCCTTCGGCATTTTTTTCTTCAGCGGAAACATGACATTTTCCTCAACTGTCAGCCATGGAAAAAGGGCTGCCTGTTGGAACACTACTCCCCGGTCGCTTCCAGGTCCCTTTACTTCCTTCCCGTTTACCAGCACTTTTCCCGATGTGGGGGCTGTTAACCCGGCAACAATCGATAATAACGTCGACTTGCCGCAGCCGGAAGGGCCAAGAATGGAAACAAATTCTCCTTTCTGCACAGTCAAATCAATTTGGTCAAGAACCGTTTGGGAGACGCCATGATGTTGAAATGTTTTTGAAATATGCGCAATTTGGACAGACAAAGTAATTCCCCCAGTATATGATCATTCTTACCTATCTTATCGGATTAGTCGTTATCATTATATAAGCATTTTTTATTTTGTCAACCTTTTTATTTGTTGGAGACTTTTCAAAAGAGTGATAAAATAATGAGAAGTCCAGCCTAACTGGTAATTAGTCAATTTTGGAGGAATTGGTATGGCCCAAAAAGTCGCACCTATAAAAGAAGAAACGTTTTTTAGCGAAGAGCTGGGGGAAGAAGTTTCTTTGCTCATGTATTTGCCGACTTCCTTTTCTCCATTATCTCATCATCATCTTCTCATTGCTCAAGATGGCGGAGACTATTTTAAACTGGGAAGGATCGCGCGTTTTGTTGAGGAGTTAACGGAGGAGCAAACGATTGAAGATTTGATTGTCGTTGGCATTCCTTATAAAGACATTCAAGATCGAAGAAGAAAATATCATCCCGATGGAAGCCAGTTCAACAGTTATATCCGTTTTTTAGCTCATGAATTAATTCCATTTTTAGAAGAACGTTTTCCGCTTTTGCCAATAGGAAGAGGCCGCGCGCTTATCGGCGATTCTCTGGCTGCAACCGTTTCGCTTATGGCAGCGCTTCATTATCCGCATACATTTGGAAAAGTGATCATGCAATCACCATATGTGGATGGAAAGGTGTTAGAAGCGATCGATGCTTTTTCACAGCCCTCTTTACTATCTATTTATCATCAAATCGGGAAACAGGAAACGAGCGTAAAAACGACTGATGGGAAAATAAAAGATTTTTATACAATCAATCAAAAACTTCATGAACAAATGGTACATAAAGGATTCGAATGCATTTATGAAGAATTTGACGGCGATCACCGCTGGACATATTGGCAGCCGCTGCTGAAAGACATATTAAAAAAAATGTTTGCTATATCATGAAAATTCATTCTTTAAGTTGTTATAATAAAGAATACGAGTAAATATCAAGGAGGCCAAAAAAATGAAGTACGGAATTGTGTTATTTCCTTCAAAAAAGTTGCAAGACATTGCCAACTCATATAGAAAACGTTACGATCCGCATTATGCGCTTGTCCCTCCTCATTTAACATTGAAGGCACCGTTTGAAGCTGACGAAAAAGAAATTGGCGATATTGTGAAAGAACTTAGGAAAATTGCGAAACAAGTGAAGCCTTTTAAACTCTCTGTCTACAAATTCAGTTCATTTGCTCCTGTCAATAACGTTATTTATTTAAAAGTTGAACCAAATCCGGAATTAACAAAATTGCATGAGCTTCTCCATCAAGGAAAATTTAAAGAGAAGCCTGAATACGCTTTCGTACCTCACATTACAATTGGACAAAATTTATCGGATGATGAACATTCTGACGTTCTCGGCCGTTTAAAAATGTTAAAAATTCAACATGAGGAAACGATTGACCGATTCCATATTTTGTATCAATTAGAAAACGGCTCATGGACTGTTTATGAAACATTCCTGCTTGGAGAAGGACGAGATTGATGAAGGCAGTCAAAGCTATTAATGAAAAACAACGAAATGATGCTTTTTATGTTAGAAAAAAAGTGTTTGTAGAGGAGCAAAACGTTCCAATTGAAATTGAGCTCGATGAATATGAAGACTTTGCCGAGCATGTCGTGCTTTATGACGATCATCAGCCTGTAGGAGCCGGCAGGTTTCGTGTTATTAGCGACACCGGAAAGCTTGAGAGAATTTGTGTTCTGCCACAATACCGCGGAAAAGGAGCGGGAAATATCATTTTGGAAACACTTGAAAAACTCGCAGCCGAAAAAGGATTAAAGAAAATAAAATTAAACGCTCAAACACAAGCGGAAAATTTTTATAAAAAACATGGATATCAAACCGTTTCCGATATTTTTATGGATGCGGGCATTCCTCATGTCACGATGGAAAAAACGTTACATCCACATTCATAAATAAAGACAACCAAACGAGGCCGCGGATTGCGGTCTTTCATTTGGAATGGTCAGAAAGCGTGTTAAAGAGGTTAAAAATCTCCCTGTATTACATTCAGATCAATTCGAATGTTTCTCCATTTTCTCCACCGCACGACTTCCCATAGTTTTTTAAAAGAATGTACATGAATTTCGGCAGTTGGGACAACCTAACCATTACAGATCTTAGCAAAGGTGATGGAAATGGAATTTGTAGCAATTGCCACTGAACTGGTCTTCGGTTTCTTTGCCCTTTTTCTATTGACAAAAATACTAGGTAAAACACAAATTACGCAAATCACGACGTTCGATTTTATCTCTGCGCTCGTTTTAGGTGAGCTAGTTGGCAATGCTGTATTTGATGTAAAAATGGGCGTTGAAAAAATATTATTTACGGTCGTGATATGGGGAATGCTAATCTATTTATTGGAATTCATCACACAAAAATGGAGAAGAACCCGCGGAATACTGGAAGGAGCTCCGTCAATGGTCATCCACAAAGGAAAAATTATTCGTGATCAGCTGAAAAAAAACAAGCTTGATATGAACCAGCTTCAACATTTACTAAGAGCAAAAGGAGCTTTTTCGATCCGCGAAGTGGAATACGCAGTTCTTGAAACGGACGGCACGATCAGCGTATTGAAAAAATCGGAATTTGATAAGCCGACCCGAAACGATTTAAATATTTTATCTTCGCCAGCTACCATCCCCTACACGATTATTGTTGACGGCGAAGTGGTTAGTGAAAATTTAAAAGAAGCAGGTTTTGATGAAAAATGGCTTCAGCAGCAGCTTCTCGCTTACAGTGTGGAAGACGCGAAAGATGTTTTTTACGCGGAATGGGATCAAAACAACGGATTACTTGTCCAAAAATATTAGCTTGTTTCTAAACATATTCATGAAATCTTTTTTTGCTATATTTGCGCTTATTTGCGAATAAATCTTGCTTTCGCTGGAAATGCAAATATTTTTCATCCATCATAACATTGTTTCGCTGTTTGACTTTCGCATAATCTTCCTTTGGCTGAACAGCTCTGTTGACATATTCATAAAAGGCAGGAGTCTGAACGGAAAAAATATATCCCATGTTTCTCTCTCCTTTCTTGATTTGCAAAAAATTATTTTCTAAATCGATCTGTCATTCATTTTTACCCGTTTTTCTAAAAATTGAAACATCATGTAAAAAAACATCAGCGGGAGCACACCCGCTGACGCGCTATTTTTTCTTATTGTCCAACATATTGGCGATGGTGTTAAAATCCATATTTTCTTTTCCGTTTACAATCGCATTGACAATTTTATTTTCTAATTCTTTTGGAACCGGCCGATTTGCCAATTGCGCAACCCGCTTGATCACTTTTCTGACAGTTGCTTCATCATTGAAATTGGAATTTTGCAAAGAATTGGCCAGTTCGAGTACATCCTTCATATTGACGCCGGTTTTTTTCTCAATATTTTTAAAAATATGATCCATTCTGAAATTCGTTCCCTCCTAAATTGTCGAAATGTCCTGTATAACAGGCCTTAATATTTTATGAAAATGAAATGAAAACGTGATGAAGAAAATCGAGTAGGAGGGAGCGATTAACTCCCGTCCTCTCACACCACCGTACGTA
>JAAROH010008033.1_pt1 | contig 17692 bp, 23 predicted proteins | sample 7248631 | NCBI WGS metagenome assembly JAAROH01 (sample SAMN09772309, study PRJNA484901) | compost metagenome | isolation source: Vermicomposting unit | place: India
TAATGAAATTCTTAAAAAGGCTAATGAATGGTATAATAAAAATAACTTCTAGTATCGGCCTAGCCCCCTTAATTTGGACACTAGCCGTCGTATTTAACGCATTTCTCATCACAGCGCGATTTCCTCTGGCTGGATCATGCCTTGCCGAAACAGCCGCAAGTATTCTGCAGGCGGAGTATGTTCCGCAACCGTTAAGATCTATTAGAGTCCCTAAAACTTCTTATACAACACGCCCTGGTGCTGTGCCTGATTTGTTTGACAGAATTTATTATCAATATTTAGTTGATGAGATAGCTGACGAAATAGAAGATAATCTTATTCCAATATCAGAAAATGTAGTTCATAGTTACAGATATATAAAAAAAAGAGATGCTGCTAAGAAGAAGGAAGCTTCCGTGACGGAGGCTTCCTTTTTCCTTTCGGGATTTTCTGCCGCTTTATTCCTCGTCAACCGCAGCCATCCCTATCCGAATTGCAAAAGCTGCCGCGAATACCTACCATTTTTTTCTCCGGCGGTTTAATCCTTCGAGCAACATTCCTGCCCCCATGCCGAGCAACGTGCCCGCACCCGTTTGATCGAATATCATCCCCAAAGCGATGCCGATAAACATGCAACCGACAAAGATCATTGGATTTTCCCCCTATCCATTTCTCTGATAAAAAGATTTTATGTCTTTGCTTAATTATACACTTTACGGGAAACGGACGGGGAAAGTTTCAGACTCCTATTTATATCTTGATATACGAATATATCTGATTGTAGATATAAATGAAAAGGAGGGAAGAGGTTGGAAGAAGAAAAGATCATCACCGCCTTAAACGAACAATGGTCGGATATTTATTATGATTTGCATTATTCCTATGACGAACCGATCAGCCACCAGATGATCCGCATTTTGCAGTACATCGACAAAAAAGGGAAGCTACGGTCGGCGATGTGGCCAAGCACCTTCGGGTTTCCCACAACACCGCTTCGGAGCATGTGAAACGGTTGATGAAAAAAGGTTTCGTCCGAAAATCAAGGAGCGGTTCCGACGAAAGGAAAGTGATCGTCGTTTTAACGCAGGAAGGAAAAACAGCGCTTCACCGCCATACGATGCTCGACGAAGAAAAATTGAAGCGGCTCCTGAACCATTTCTCCGCTGCCGATTTGGAAACAATCCAAAAGGCATTTGCGCTGCTCAGTGAAGGGGCGAAAAGATGTTTCAGTCGTAAAGATCATCATTTCCGCCATCATAATCGGAACCGTGACGGAAATTGCCAGGAAAAGCCCCGCCTTTGACGGTGCCGTCGCCGCATTGCCCTTGGTAAGCATCCTCAGTGTCATTTGGCTTTACGATCAAGGGGAGGAAACGGAGAGGATCAGCCGGTTCGTTTTCGGTGTCTTGGCGGGATTGCCGGCCACCGCGGTTCTGTTATTGGTTGCCGCTTTGGCTTTAAAGGCTTCCTTCCCCTTCTGGCCGGCCATCCTTTTGGGGATCATCGGCTGGGCCGTTTTTTTATGCTTGCAAAATTTGATCTTTCATTAAAATCAAAGTTTTCCCCGCCGGTCATAGAAATTCCGGGCAGCCGCAGGGAGACGGAAAACCCCTTGCACGGGCGGAAAGGGCCCGGCGGCCTGATTTCAGGAAGGGCAGCGGGCCCAAGCGCAGCATCGGCTTTTTTGTCCGGAGGCAGGAAATATGGCCCATCTCCGGACGTTTTTCCCCTGATGAAAATGTCCGCAGATGCTGCAACAAGGAGCCCCCGGAAAGATTTCCGCCGTGTTTCATTCGGGCTCCCTCCCCCCGGATTAAAATCGAAGCATCCCCGCCTCTTGTTTGGCGCCCGTTTTCCGGAGCTTGGCGGAAAAGAGCACGGTGATCAGGAGGGAAAGGGAACCGTAGATCAGGACCATGCAGGGCAAACCGATCGTGTCGAGCAGGAAGCCCGTTCCCAACAGGACGACCTGAAAACCGATCCTCTCCAGCATATTGCGGAAGGAAAAAAATCGTCCGTGATATTCCTTCGGCATCTTGGTTTGAAAGATCGTGGCCGCCGTCGGGAAAATGCAGCCGATCGAAAATCCGAACAAGACAAAGGATAAAAACAGCAGGATTTTAAAATGGACAAAAAACAGGAGGATTTCACCCAGGCTCATCAAGAGCGAAAAAAAGCCAAGGATGGCGAAGGGAGACCGCCTGGCGCTGATTTTTTTGACAAAATAGGCCCCGAGCATGAAGGAGATCCCTTCCGTCGTATAAACGAGCCCTTTGACCGAAGGGTCGCCGTAGATTTCGCTGATATTGATGACGATCAAATTGAAGCCCCCGATCATCAGCAGGGGCATGAGAACGATGATCAGCGTCATGAGAATGGCCGGCCTGCTTTTGATCGCCGGCATGACCTCCTGAAATCCCCTCTCTTTTTTCGCATCGGCCTTTTGGCCGGCCCGCCCCGGGCTTTCGTCGATCCGCAGGAAAAAGGTAAAAATGAAGAGCAGGATATAAGCGAAGATCGAACAGAGGTACAGCATCGGCAAACTCAAAAAGAGGAGGAGCGACCCTCCGATCGCCGTCCCGGCAATGCGGGCCAAGGTTCCGGCATTCATATGGGCGCCGTTCACCGCCAACAGCTCATTCTCTTTCACGATAAGCGGGATGGCGGCCTGCAAGGCGGGAAAATAGAAGGCGGCGGACAATTGCATCGCGATCAAAAAGACCACCATCCAAGCCACGGAATCGGCGGCAAGGGCGATGAACATGAACAGGACGCTGATGATCCGGAAAAAGCCCGAACAGAGGAGGATCGTTTTTTTCCTGTAAGTGTCGATCATCCGCCCTGCCAGGGGACTCGCCATGATGCCCGCCAAAATGCCGGAGGCAAGGATAAGGGATTTTACGAAGTCCGAAGGCACCCGTTCCTGCATGAATTCCAGATTTCCGATGATGCCGATCCAAAGCCCGACCCCGGCGATAAACTCGCCGGAGATGATGATCCAGACATTCCGGTTTCTCCACATGGTTTTCCCGTCCCTCATATTTATTTCGGAACACGAAACTGTAAATAGTATAACGGGAAAGAAAGGAAATGTCATCCATAAGTTTAAAATATTCAAAAAAAGCGGGGAAAAATTTTCCTTCGTAAAATTCCTGTTTTTCTGTCGGCCTGATTTTGATACAATTTTTTTTAAACATGACGATATTTTCGCTTTGGGAGGATTCGCCGTTGACGGTCATCAAGGGAAAAAACGTCATTTTGCGTCCGTTGAAAGCAGCGGACATCCCGATCCTGTACCGGTAAATCTACGGGAAAGAACATACCGAGTGGAAGAAGTACGATGCCCCTTATTACCCCCTTGAACCGATGTCCTTGGAAGCGTTCGCTTCCGCGATGGAAAAGCATTTGCGCAAAAAAGAGCCGCCCGGAAGGATGATCATCGAACATCTGGGGGAAGCGATCGGGACGGTCAATTATTATTGGGAGGACGAATCGACCCGGTGGCTGGAAGCCGGCATCGTCATCTACCCTTCCCGTTTCTGGAGCCGCGGTTTGGGGACCGAGGCATTGGCTTTATGGATCGATTATCTGTTTCAGCATTTGGAAATCGCCCGGGTCGGGCTGACGACATGGTCGGGGAATCCGAGGATGATCCGCGCCGCGGAAAAATTGGGAATGAAAATGGAAGGAAGACTGCGGAAGTGCCGCTATTACCAAGGCGTGTATTATGATTCGATCCGAATGGGCATCCTCAGGGAAGAATGGGAAGCAGCCAAAAAGGAGCTTCCCTTTTTCCAAAACCGGTCGGCCGCCCGGTAAGCCGCCGCAGGGCTTTTGACGGCGGATGCAATGCGGCCGCGGAAGGGGGCGCGAAGGGGGTTTTTTGCCGGAGGGTTTTTTGGGCAATTGCCCGGCGGAACGGTGAAGCGCAACGGGAAGAAGCACGGCGGAGCGAATTGCGAAGCAGTATTGCACAACCTATTGCGCAGCATGAATGCGTAGCAGAAATGCGGAGCATAATTGCGTAGCATGAATGCGGAGCATGATTGCGTAGCATGAATGCGGAGCATGATTGCGGAGCCAGTATTGTGTGACAAAATTGCGCAGCAAGACTGCGTGCAAGATTTGTGCAGCAGAATTGCACAGCAAACGCGCGGAACAAGACTGCGCATCAGAAGGTACGCAATAACATTACGGAGCAGAAATACGAAGAGCAGAATGGCGAAAAAGAAATGCATAGCAGGAAACATAATGCGCAGAAAAATTTTAAAGCAAGGCTTCCCCTTAAAAATTTAACGGCAAAACCCGGAACAAGACTGCGCGGCCGAATTGCGAAGCAAGATCGCAAAACAAGAAAGGAGGATGGAGATGGGCAAAAAAGCTTTATGGAAGATTTCCACCGCGGGGCTGGTGTTGATTCCCGTGGCCGTCGGCATCAATTATGTCGGCAAGACATTGGCTTCTTTGTTGAAATTGCCCCTCTGGCTCGATTCCATCGGGACGGTATTGGGCAGCATGCTCGCCGGGCCGGTCATCGGGGCGATTTCCGGAATGATCAATAATATCATTTACGGTTTTACTTTGGATCCGGTGTCCACCGTTTATTTCATTACCAGCCTCGCCATCGGTCTCGTCGTCGGGATTCTTTCTTACAGGGGCTGGCTGAAGAGTTTTCCCCGGGTCCTCGGCCTCGGATTGATCGTGGGGGTTGTCTCTTCCATCGTTTCGACACCGTTAAACATCATCTACTGGGAAGGCTTGACCGGGAACCTTTGGGGAGACGCGCTGTTCGCCTATGTCATTCATTTGAACGCCCCCCTGTGGCTCGCTTCCTTTTTGGACAGCATTGTCGTCGACGTCCCGGACAAGCTGCTCACCGTTCTCATCGGCTACTTCATCTATATCGGATTGCCGAAAAACATCAAACAATTATTTGCCGACGATGAGATTGAAGAATTATAACCGGGGGCGAAAAGCGGAAGGGCCTTCTTTTCGCTTTTTGCCTTTTTGAGGTGGGATTTTTAGTGAACGGAATGGGTCTCTATGAGGAACGGAACACGTGGGTGCACAGGAGCGACCCGGTTACGAAACTTTTTTATGGGATCACCGTTTCCGCCATCCCGTATATTTTGCCATATATGGGCGTGGCCGCTTTTTTTCTGTGCCTCAACATCCTCTTGCTTGTTCTGGCGAAGGTCTTCAGAAAGATCTTGCCGATCCTGTTTTTAAGCTTTTTTTTAATGCTGTCCATCGTCATCGTGCATGGCATTTTTCATCCGGACAACCGGACGCCCTTGTTTTCCGCCGCGGGAATTCATTTTTACCGGGAAGGGCTGTCGCTCGCCGCACTTTTGATTATCCGGCTTCTCAATATGATTTGCGGTTTCGGGGTCGTCATTTTGACGACGAAACCCGATCTGCTGGTGAACGGCCTGGTGCAAACGGGGTTGTCCCCAAGGATCGGCTATGTGATCCATTCGGTTTTCCGGATTATCCCCCAGATGGCCGCCACGGTCAACAAGATCAAGGATGCCCAGCGGGCAAGGGGGGTGGAGACGGAGGGGAATCTCCTCACGCGGGCGAAGGCCCTTTTCCCCTTGCTCGTCCCCGTTATTATGAGTTCCCTCATCGCGACGAAGGAAAGGACGATGGCTTTGGAACTCAGGGGATTCGGTTCGAAGGGGAAGCGGACCTTCCTGAAGGAGTATGAAGAGGGCCGCTATAGCCGCCAGGCCCGCTGGTTCTTTCTCCTCCTCCTGTTCGGAAGCGCGGTTTGGAGGGTCCTGGCATGAAGAAAATCGTCGTGGAAGGGCTGAAATACAGATATCCCGGCGCGGAAAGGCTCGCGCTGGACGATGTGTCTTTTGAAGTAAACGCGGGGGAATTGATCGGAATCATCGGGAAGAACGGCTCGGGGAAATCCACCTTGTGCTATGCGTTAACGGGGCTCGTTCCCCATTTTTTCCGCGGCGCTTACGGAGGAAGGGTCCTCCTGGACGGGCTGGAGGTGAAAACAAGCACCGTGGCGGAAATTTCCCGCAAAGCCGGCCTCGTTTTTGACAATCCCTTCACGCAAATATCGGCCGCCAAAGAGACGGTATTTGAGGAAATCGCCTTCGGGCTGGAAAATGCCGGGGTGCCCAGGGAAGAGATGGCCGAAAGGATCGGATGGAGCATGAAATTGCTCGGCATTGAACGGATCCGGGAAAAGAACCCCTTTGAACTGTCGGGCGGGCAAATGCAGCGGGTGGCGATCGCCGGCATGCTCGTGATGAAGCCGGACATTCTCATTTTGGATGAACCGACCTCCCAGCTCGACCCGCAAGGGACGGAAGAGGTTTTTCAAGTGATCCGGAATCTGGCGAAGGAAGGGATGACGATCCTCGTCGCGGAGCATAAAGTGGAAAAGCTGGCGGAATACGCGGATAAACTGTTGCTGCTGCACGACGGGAAATGCGCCGCTTTTGACGCGCCGAAGCGGGTATTTTCCATGGAGAACGCGGAAAGTTACGGGGTGGAACTTCCCCTTGCCGCGCAGATCGCCAAGGAATTGGACTTGAGGGACGAAGCCGGCCTGTATCCGGCCGCTCCGGACGAACTTCTTGCCCTGCTGAAAGGACGTTTGCAAGGCGCGGCGGGCACCGGTGAACGGTTAACCGAATGAAAAGGCGGTGAAGGCATTGAACCGGATTTCCGTACAACAGTTGGCCTTTTCTTACAACGGAAAGGATATGGTTTTCGAAAATTTTTCCGCGGAATTTTCCGGAGGACCGACGGCCATCATCGGGCAAAACGGGGCGGGGAAAACGACCCTCGTCAAATTGATCAAGGGCCTGCTGAAACCGGATAAGGGAAGGATCCTCATCAACGGAATTCCCGCCGGTTCCATGACGGTCCGGGATTTGGCAAAAACGGTCGGGCTCGTGTTCCAAAATCCGAACGACCAAATTTTTAAGCCGTCCGTCCTGGAAGAGGTGACGTTCGGGCCGAACATCATCGGCTTTTCCGGGGAAAAGGCGGAAAGATCGGCGAAAGAAGCCCTGGAAATGTTAGGGATCAGCCATTTAAAACATGAAAATCCTTATGATTTGAATCTTTCCCAGCGGAAGTTGGTGAGCATCGCATCCATCCTGTCGATGGATCCGGACATCCTCATCTTCGATGAACCGACGATGGGGCAGGATTACGAAGGCAGGGAGATCATTAAACGGACGATCCGGCATTTGCGGGAACGGGGGAAACTGGTGCTGGCCATCCTCCATGACATGGATTTTGTCGCGGAAAATTTTGACCGGGCCGTCGTCATGCACGAGGGGAAGATCATCGCCGACGGGCACCCGCGGGAAGTTTTCGCCAGGGAGGAGATCGTCGCGCAAGCCGGCCTGGAACTGCCGAACGCGGTAAAACTCGGGAAAAGATTGGGATTAAAGGATATTTTCTTGACGAAAAACGAACTGATCCGATATTTGAAGGAACGGGCGTCCGGCCGTTGAAGACTCCCTCCTGCACGACCTGGACTCCCCCGTTCGGCCGGGCTGCGGCTGATCAGACTGGAAAAAAAGAAGTCGCTGTATGGATAAAATGTTTCCCGGAACAGGATCATTCCGCCGGCGAAAGCGAAGGCGTCTCCGGTGATGTTTTCGTACAGGTTATGGTACAGTAATGTTCAGAGGTGGCCGCAAATGGCTTGGATCGAGAAAATTTCCGTTTCCAAAAAGAATCCGAAACATTTTGACCTTCATTTAAAAGACGACGAAGGGGAAAAAGTGCTTTCCGTCAGCGAAGAAAGCCTGGTCAAATTCCGTTTGCATAAAGGGAAAGAAATCTCCGGGCTGGATGTGGAAGAAATTTTATACTTTGAGGAGATCAACCGGGCGCTCAACCGGGCGCTGAAGGCGCTGGCCCGGCGGATGCGGACGGAAAAGGAAATCCGGGACGATCTGTCCGCCGCCGGGTTCTCCGAAGGCATCGTCCGGGAAACCCTCAGCCGTTTGCAGGAAAAAGGGTACATCGACGACGGGCAATTCGCCGAGGCCTTCGTCACCGAACAAATGAGGGGAAAAGACAAGGGGCCGGAATGGATCCGAATGGCCTTGAAGGAAAAAGGGGTAAAAGACGAAATCATCCGTTCCGCCCTTGCCCGCTATACTCCGGAAGAACAATTGAAAAAGGCGAAGGAACTTTGCGAAAAACTCGCCGCAAAAAAGAAAAACCTTTCCGTTCTTCAGCTGAAAATCCACTTGAAGGAAACCTTGCTCCGCAAAGGTTTCGAACGTTCCGTCTGCGACCGGGCGGTGGCGGAGACCGACTTCACCGGGCTGCAATTGCAGGAGGATGAGGCGTTGGAACATGCCGGGGAGAAGGCCTGGTTCAAATACCGTTCCCTTCCGGAAAAGGAACGGGAAATCAAGGTGAAGCAATATTTATACCGCAAAGGATTTCCTTTGGAAAAGATTGAAAAGTTCCTGCAAAGAAAAAAAGAAGAATAACGGAGGGAAGGCGGACAGTTGCCATGGAAAAACGGTACAGCGAGATGACCGAATACGAATTGAAACAGGAGATCGCCCGCTTGAAGGAAAAGGCAAGGAAGGCGGAGCAGATGGGCATGATCAACGAATACGCCGTTTGGGAAAGAAAGGCGGCGATGGCGGAAGCCTATCTGCTGGATGTGAACGATTTTAAGGCCGGTGAAATCTACCGTTTGAAGGAGGAGCCGGACACTTTTTTTAAAGTGACCCATTTCCGCGGGGTTTTCGCCTGGGGCTATCGTTTGGGCGGGGATAAAAGGGAGGAAGCGGTGCCGATTTCCCTGTTGAAAAAATCGTAAATTTCTTCTTGCAAAAACGTTTTTTCCGGCTCGATGGAGGATGATTCAGTGAAGGAGAAAGTCAGCAGCCTGTTGAAGGATTTCCCGAAAGAAAAATTTTGCAAAGATTTGATCGGCTGGTTCCAGCGGGAGCAGCGCCCCTTGCCCTGGCGGGAGGATAAGGATCCCTACAAAATCTGGGTGTCGGAAGTGATGCTGCAGCAGACGAGGGTGGACACGGTTATCCCCTATTTCCGCCGCTTTATCGAAAAATATCCCGATATGCACGCCTTGGCGGAAGCCCGGGAAGAAGAACTTTTGAAGATGTGGGAAGGCCTGGGTTATTACTCCCGCGTGCGAAATCTCCAGGAAGCGGTCCGGGAAGTTTGCGAAAAATATGGCGGCGTGGTGCCGAAAAGCCGGGAACAATTCGGCAAATTGAAGGGCGTCGGACCTTATACGGCGGGCGCCGTTTTAAGCATCGCCTACGGAATCCCCGAACCGGCGGTCGACGGCAACGTGATGCGGGTCCTTTCCAGGATTTTTTTGATCGGCGAGGACATTGCGAAAGCGAAGACGAGGAATTTGATGGAGGACCTGATCCGGGAGATCATCTCCCGGGACGATCCTTCCGGGTTTAATCAGGGGCTGATGGAACTTGGCGCGATCGTCTGCAAGCCGAAAGCGCCCGCCTGCCTGTTATGCCCGGTGCAGGAGCATTGCCGGGCCTTTGCCGCCGGGCTGCAGGAAGAATATCCGGTGAAAACGAAAAGCGGCAAGGTGAAAACCGTTCATCTGGCGGCGGCGGTTTTAACCGACGAAAGGGGAAGGGTTTTAATCCGGAAACGGCCGAAGGAAGGTCTGCTCGCCAACCTCTGGGAATTTCCGACCGAGGAGGCGGACGGACTCCATTTTCCGGATCGCGCCGCCGATTTTGCCGAGAGGATGAAAAGGAAGCACGGGATCCGGGTCGAGATCACCGGTCCCCTCGGGAAAGTGGAACATGTTTTTTCCCATCTGAAATGGCAGATTTCCGCCTATTACGGCAGGGCGGAAGGGGAGATAATGGAAACGGACACTTTCAAAGCCGTCCCACTGCCCGATTTGGAAAAATATCCCTTCCCCGTTCCCCATCAGAAAATTTTTGCCATGTATCAAGGGGATATCGGGACGGAAAAAGGGAGCAGCCGGACAGGGAAAGTCCGCCCCTGACGGCGGACCGTCAGCGTGAACCGCGACGAGGCGGGGGACCGGGAGGGGTCTTCCCCCAAACTTGGCACCCGGACGGAGCGGATCAATTTGGCGGTTTGCCATCCGGGGGCTCCCCGTCCCGAACCTGCGCGGCTATCGGCGGACGGTCCCGTCATGCTTGACCGGGACCGATTTTCCCGTCACCGATGCCGGACCGGGAAGGCGAGGGCCGGGCGGATTTTTTAAAGGGGCAGGCGAAGCTGCAACGTTCAGCGGGCAAACGTCATTTTTAGCGAAAAGGGAAAGGAAGGATGGGAGACGTGGAGAACAAGGTGGCATTGGTCACGGGCGGAAGCCGGGGGATCGGCCGAAAAACGGCCCTCCGCCTGGCAAAGGCGGGCTACGATTTGGTGATCAATTACGCGAGGAATGAAAAGGCGGCCATGGCGGTCAAGGAAGAGATCGAGCAAATGGGAAGAAGGGCGTTGACCGTCAAGGCGAACATCGGGGAGACGGAGAAGATCAGGGAGATGTTCCGGGCCGTCGATGAATTTTTCGGACGGCTGGACGTCCTCATCAACAACGCCGCCTCCGGGGTTTTGCGGCCCGCCATGGAACTGAAGGAGAACCATTGGGACTGGACGATGAACATCAACAGCAAAGGGATGCTGTTTTGTTCGCTGGAAGCGGCAAAACGGATGGAGAAAAACGGAGGGGGAAAGATCGTCAGCGTCACTTCGATCGGCTCGATCCGCTATTTGGACAATTATACGCTCATCGGCGCCTCCAAAGCCGCCGTTGAATCGTTGACGAGGTATTTGGCGGTGGAGCTGGCGCCGAAAAACATCGCCGTCAATGCGGTTTCCGGAGGCGCCGTCGATACGGACGCCTTAAAACATTTTCCGAACCGGGAGGCGCTGCTTGAAGACGCGAGAAACAGGACCCCGGCCGGAAGGATGGTGGAAGCGGACGACATCGTGAACGTCATCATGTTTTTGCTGTCCGATGAAGCGTCGATGATCCGCGGGCAGACCATCGTCGTCGACGGGGGAAGGTCGCTTCTGATATAAAAATTCCATCGGTTTTTTGGATAATTTCACTTCCGCGAGGGAATGTTAATGACCAAGTGGAGGTGATAACATGGCTAAGAAATCCCAAGCTGGCACGGACGTTCAAAAAGTAAGACAGCAAAACGCCCAATCTTCCAAAGGGCAATACGGGACGGAATTTGCCGCTGAAACCGATGCCCAACAAGTAAAGAAGCAAAATCAACAGTCGGAAACGAAAAAGCAAAAAAATTCGTAATTTCCCATTTTGGCATATAGTTTTCCAGCATGAGGGTGCCCCCGTTTCGGGCCACCCTCGTTTTTCGTTTTTGGCCCAGGCGGCCGGACGGGACGCCAGGCCCCTTTTGCCTGCTGAAACCATGCCCCCTCCGGCGGACCGCATGTTTACAAAAGCGGCGGCCGCGGCGGCGGTTCCACCCCGTTTTTACGGAAAAATTCAAGGGACGATCCGCATAAAAATTTCCCCGGTTTCCGGGAGTTCTTCCGCCTCTTCTGTTTAATCTTTCATGAAATCGCGGTATAATATTTAAATATAGACGATCGCGGAAGATGTTTTCAGGAGAAAGAAGGGATCCCGATGACGATACCAGCTGCCGGAACGACGATTGAAATCCACAGTTACAAGCATAACGGCCAAATCCATCGCATTTGGAAAGAAACGATCGTTCTGAAAGGAACGAAAATGGAAATCATCGGCGGCAACGACCATACGACGGTGACCGAATCCAACGGCAAAACCTGGATCACCAGGGAGCCGGCCATCTGTTATTTCCATGCCCGGCATTGGTTCAATGTGATCGGGATGCTGAGGGAAGACGGCATCTATTATTATTGCAATCTCAGTTCTCCCTTTGTCATCGACGATGAAGCCTTGAAATACATCGATTACGACTTGGATATTAAAGTATATCCCGACATGACCTACGTCCTCCTCGACGAAGACGAATACGAGGAGCATAAGCGGAGCATGGGTTACCCGAAAATTATCGATCAAATATTAAAAAACAACATCTCCACGCTCACCTATTGGATCCGCCAGAAAAAAGGCCCCTTTGCCCCCGATTTTGTCGATACCTGGTACGAACGGTATTTGAAATACCGCAAAGTTTGACCGCCGGTCCCGGGTGCCGCCGATTTTCGTTTTCCTGTCCCCGGCTGCCCCATCCGCCTGATTCTGCCCTTTGCGGGTTTTGCCGGGCTGAAAAGAGGCCGATACGGAAGCAGGTACAATTTCCGGCCGCGCCACTTGCCCGCTTCCAAGTTCCGAGCCTCGGGAGCCCGGGAATTTTGCGCATTCCTTGTCTCCGCCCGGTTTTGCCTTGGGGCGCCAAGGAATCATTGGGGAACGGAAAAATGAAACCGATTGCATCCGGCGAGTATGTCCTCCCCGGCTGATGCAACGCTTACCGCACGAATGCCAAATATCCTTGAGAGCGCGCCCTTCCCCCGGCCAATGCGAAGCTTCCTGTTCCCCCTTCCTGCGCGGCACATTTTCCGAAGGAAGCACGCGGTCGTTTTTCCGCAAAAAAACCGGGGACCCTTTCGTCCGACGGCAAATGCCGGCGAAGGGGAATTCCCCGGAATACGGGTCCGTTTGCGGGTACAAATATGCGCCGGCGGACACCGGTGAGCTGAAAAAATCCCCCGGAATATGGGCCCGTTTGCGGGACGGTGTTTTTTTCCTTCCGCACTTTTACGGCGCCTTGAACCTTTCCTTCTCCATTTTCCCGGCCGTCGCCGGCCTTTTCTCCCGCAGGTGCTCCCTCTTTTTTCGGAACAATCGGGAGCTTATTGGGGATCGGGCTCCGCCAATCGGACATGCCCCTCCTCTTTATGGAACGATTGCAGGCTGTTGATCAGCTTTTCCAAATGAAGAAGATGTTCATTGTATTCCATCACGGCCACCATCATCTGCAAAATGTGATAGGCCGCCTGTTCGTCCCCTTCTTCCTTCAAATATTGCAGATGGAGCCTCAGCAGGCTTTGTTTCATCGAATCGAGTTCGCCGATTTTTTCTTCATGTTTCATTTTCGCCTTTCCCGTATAACGGATCAGGATTTGTTCATGGCTGATCGTCAGCTGTTCGATGCAGCCCTTCAATTTTTCCGTAAAATGGCCCGGCAAGAGGCTTAAATCATTTTCATATTGATGCAGTTTTTTCAGCACGTTGAGGGAGGCCCGGACCGTTGCGATCATGTGCCGGTAGAGAACCACTTTCCGCATTTTGGCGTAGCGGTGCTTTCGTAAAAAATTCCGTTCCTCCTTATAAAATAAGAAAATTTGATCGAGCCGGATCAACCGTTCTTTGATCCGCTCGATATCATTTTTCAGCTCCACATGATCGGATGCCTGATAAATGCTTATCCGGATCCATTTAATCACTTCTCCGGTTATTTCCATAATCGACTTGAAAAGTTTTGTTTCATATTTCGGCGGAAGGAGCGCAAGGTTGATCAGGAACGCCGACAAGATCCCCAAAAGGATGGTGATAAACCGGATGAAGGCGAATGAGTAAAAATCGTCTTCCGGGGCGACCATGATGGCCACCAAGGTAACCAGGGACAGGGAGATCGTATTTTCGATCTTCAACCGCAAATGGATAATGATGACGATGATGGCGGCGAGACCGATGATGACGAAATGATTGCCGAAGAGCTGATAGAACAAAATCGCGCATAATGCGCCGATGATATTTCCTTGGATCTGTTCCACGATCGTCAAATACGACCGGTAGATGGAAGGCTGAACCGCGAATATGGCCGCGATCCCCGCGAAAACGGGCGACGGCAGTTTTAACAGTTCGGCAAGGAATAATGCCAGCACAATGGCCGTTCCGGTTTTTAAAATACGAGCGCCAAGTTTCATAAAATATCCCTTTCGTCCATGGTGATCGATTGGATTTCCTGCATTTCCCTTTAGAGAAAAGATACCCACGTTTGCAGTATTTTATCATATTCAAGGGCTTTGTCCAGCGGAAAAAAGTGAATAATTTGTGCCTGCCGACGGGCCCGGAGAACGGGTGGACAGCGGCCGTGCGGGGCCTGGGGCAACGATTTTCCGTCCCTCTTTCCGCCGTCCGCCGGCTGCAGGTTTCATTCGATGCCGCCGGCCCGGCCGGAGGGCCTGACACGTGTCCTTTTTCGCCATTTCGGCGGCGGATGATCCCGCCGGATCTTCCCCTTTTTTGCCGGTGATCTTTTTCATTCCGGAAAGCGCGTGTTCCGGGGCCGCTGTTTACTTTTTTCAGGCCCGGGCTTTCCGATGCCCATCTTCCGCTTACCATAAATTATATGCCGCCCGGACCGGACATTCCTCCCGAACGTTTTTTCTCCCCGTGTTGTTTCGGAATTTTTCCGAATGAAAGGGGGGTGACAAGCGTATAGATGGATGTAAGGACTTTTCCATTTCCGGTCGAGGTGAGCGATGATCCCGTTCCTGTTTTTGTTTTTGGTGATCCTTTGCATCGGCATGAGTTTGCGCACCCTTTTTCTCCCGGAAGCCATGATCGATAAATTTTTGTCCTGGCGGAGTTTTGTATATTTGCTGTTCATGTATGTCACGGCGGTGATCGGCTTCGGACTCATCTATTTTCTCCTGATGCAAAACGGTTATGCCGTCCTGGCGGAAACCGGGACGAAGGCCGGCGAACCGGAAGGGTTGGACTTGCTGTTTACGTGCGTGTATTTTAGCGGCATTACGATGTTTTCCATCGGTTACGGGGATGTGGTGCCCTTGGGGATCGGGCGCCTGATCGCAGTCATCGAAGGATTGCTCGGATACGCGATCTCCGCCTCCTTTGTCTTCCGGACGGTGGCCGACATCAGGAAGCGGCGGAGCCTGGGATGAAATCGGAAAGCGGGTTTTTGGAAAGAGACTTCCCGAAAAAGGATACAGGCCCCGAGAGCAAGCCTTTTCTTTTGCCAGCGAGAGAGGGCGGGTTTTCCGTGAAAGTTTTTGAGCGGGCCCGAAGGAGCGGGACTGTGCGGGAATGCCCGTGATCCGCAAATCCTTCGGGACTTCTCATTTGTTTTTTAATCGGCGATTCGCTAAGCTATTGGTAAGTAAACCCATGGCGAAGCTTTCCGCGGCGGGCCGTGAAGGACCAATTTTTCCCGCCTTCGGCCGGCCGGGACGGGTTAATTTGAGAACGGAATGGGAGGATGGAATATGGAATCCTTAACAGGAAAAAAAGCCCCTGATTTTGAAGCCCTCGCCACGAACGGGGAAAAGGTGAAGTTATCCGATTTCCGCGGAAAATATGTCGTCCTGTATTTCTATCCGAAGGATATGACCCCGGGGTGTACGGCGGAAGCATGCGATTTCAGGGACCGTTACCAGGATTTTTCCGATCTGAACGCGGTCATCCTGGGGGTGAGCGGCGATTCCCTCCGGTCCCACCAAAAATTTGCCGAAAAACACCGGCTGCCTTTCTTGCTGCTGACCGATGAGGACCATGAAATCGCCAAAGCTTACGGGGTGTGGAAGCCGAAGAAGATGTTCGGCAGGGAGTTCTTCGGAACGGAACGCTCCACATTCATTATCGATAAGGAAGGAAATGTGGCGATGGAGTGGCGGAAAGTTCAGGTAAACGGCCATGTGGAACAGGCATTGGAATGGATTCGCGGACATGCCGGCATGTGAACCCGCCGCAACTTCCGGGGGATATGGACGTCGGCCCATGGCTTGCGGCGGACGGTCATTGAATCGGGTCCTATGCGGGCCGGGCGAACGAAAAAGGCGGTATTTTGCGCGCGGCACGACCTTTGGAAAGCGGAATCGGAAGCTGTGCCTTGAAATGCGGAGAGGATCCCGGACCGTCCTTGGGGCGTCTTTTCGAGGAAGGCGGCGCCCGATTCCGGTCCCCGCTTTTTCGGAAGAAAGGAACAGAAAATCACGGGGAATACAGGCTTTTCAACTACTCAGGCCGAATCCGCCTGAATACTGTATAACAGGGCATACCTCCTCACTCATCTGATTTGGCTGGTTTCAAAAGAGGACGCTTTTGAACCAGCTTTTTTTAATGTTTGGAATGGATTAAAATGAAAGGGAAAAGGATGGTTCCTGCCACGGAGGGAACCGTTCCGCTTTTGGAAACGGGCAATACAAATCAATGGGAAGGGGAATGGGAGGCATGAAAATCTACACGCGGTCCGGAGATAAGGGAACCACGTCCCTCGTTTACGGGGTGCGGGTGGCGAAAAACGATCCGAAAGTGGAGGCTTATGGGACTTGCGATGAAGCGAATTCCTTGATCGGGTTGTCCGCCAGTTTTTTGCGCGACGCTTCATTTCCGGAAAAGGAAAAGTTCTTGGCGGAAATCCGCCAAATCCAGACGAAGCTGTTCCACGTCGGTTCGGAACTTTCCACGCCCGAGGGAAAGAAAGTACATTGGCCGATTCAAAAGGAAGATGTGGAAAACTTGGAAAAATGGATCGATGAATGGGACAAAAAGCTGGCACCGCTGACCAATTTTATTTTGCCCGGCGGCCATCCGGCGGGAGCGGCCCTCCATGCCGCCCGCACGATCGTCAGGCGCGCCGAGCGTTGCGCCGTCGCCCTGGAGAATGTCAATCCGCAAGTCCTGGCCTATTTAAACCGCCTGTCCGATTATCTTTTTGTCGCGGCAAGATTTGTAAATCAGGCTTTTGGGGTCAAGGAAGACGTGCTGCACAGCGAATCGTCATGATCCGGAAGCCTGGAAAATTTTTTTCGGCAAGGTTTTTGATGATCTTGCTGAAAAAAGGGAAAACCAACAAGGAACGGAGGTTTTTCATCCTTCATTGGCGGGCTCGTACGGGCTTCATGGCCGTGATTCCCGGCAAAAGGCCGGCAAAGGCGCGCGCCGAAACGGGAGACCCCATGAAGATGGGCCTCCTTTGACGCCTGCAGGAACCGGACGGGACTGCCGGCGCCCGGGGCCTTCCGGACTGCGCCCGGCCGGTTTGTCTTTTGGGGAAGAAAGGGAAACCGGAGGGGCCGTCCTTTTCTCCGCTTCCGTCCGCCCGGCCGTTCCCGGTGGAATTTTATTGACAAAGGCGTTGAAAAATTAGTACACTAATTATAAAGATTATTATGTAATAATGCTTTCCAATGAGAAAAGAGGTGCATGGCGGTGGCTGGCAACCAACTGAAAGAAGCGCTGGAGACGCTCAAAGAGTCCGGCATCCGCATAACTCCGCAGCGTCATGCGATACTGGAATATTTGATCAATTCCATGTCCCACCCGACCGCTGATGAAATATATAAAGCGCTGGAAGGAAAATTTCCGAATATGAGTGTCGCGACGGTCTACAACAACCTGCGGGTCTTCCGCGAAGCGGGTTTGGTGAAAGAACTGACCTACGGGGACTCTTCCAGCCGTTTTGACTTCGCGACGAGCGACCATTATCATGCCATATGCGAAAAATGCGGAAAAATCGTCGATTTCCATTATCCGAGCCTGAATGAAGTGGAACAATTTGCCGCCCATGTTACGAATTTCAAAGTCAGCCATCATCGATTGGAAATATACGGACTTTGCGAGGACTGCGCCAAAAAGGAAGGCCACTGAAGGGACAGAGCATCTCATGTAGATCGCTCTGTTTTTTATTCCCCTTTTTCGGCTCTATACTATTTGTTGGGGTTTAGAAACAATTCAAAAAATAAGACA
>JAAROH010008039.1_pt1 | contig 17503 bp, 13 predicted proteins | sample 7248631 | NCBI WGS metagenome assembly JAAROH01 (sample SAMN09772309, study PRJNA484901) | compost metagenome | isolation source: Vermicomposting unit | place: India
TTAAACAAATTTCTCTTCATGATGGACAGTGTCAGGCGATGTTGGACAATTTTTTATAAATGTTGAACCGTTCGGGCACGATTTTGGACAAACCGGCTTTCCGGTCAAAAAGGATGTTGGACCATCTTCCGGAAATGTTGAACAAAACCGACCGGATGTTGAACATTTGGGAAAAAATGTGGAACGATCGGGGACCGATATTGGACAGTCCGGCCGCAGGAACAGGACGGATGTTGGACATTTGGAAAAAATGCAGAATCATCGTGGCCTAATGTTGGACATTTCGTTCAGGGGGGCATGACGAATGTCGGTCATGTGGGAAAAATTGCGGAGCCAGCGAAGACCGATGTTGAACCGTCCATTCATAGAAAGAAACAAGGACAGATTTCGGCCATACCGATGTTGAGCATTCCGGTTGCGGGAACAAGGCAATTGTCGGACGGTCCGTGTTCCATCACATCCGGCCGCGGGACAAGACAAATGTCGGACGGCCCGATATTGGACAGTCCATTCGCAGGAACAGGACGGATGTTGGACATTCCCGCAAGGATCAAAACCGCAGCCCAATACCCGCCATTTCTTCGCCCCGCCCGATGGAACCAATCAAGCGAAGATACCAGACGGGGTTTCGCCTGCGCGGAAAATCCCCGTCAAACCCGTGTATCCGCCCATTGCCCGGTTCCTGCCGCCTTACCCGGCAAAAACGAAGTTCATCAGTCTTTGCATGAAAAAATTTTCGCGGGACACCGCCATTTCTCCAAAGCAAATCGGCGATTTCTTTCGGCGGTTCTTGAAAAGATCCTGTCCGGCATCACCGGCAAACTTCAAACAACAAAGAGACATGGACGATAACGATGGCAACAAAAAAAGGAGGCAACAATGCGCTGCCTCCGTCTTCGTCCACGGCTTCCAATCCCCGTTTTTTACTTTAACCCTATCCTTTCCTTGATCACATACACCGCCCCGAGCAGGTTCGCGTCGTTGCTGTGCCTGGCGGGAACGATTCGCGGCCTTACTTTATAATTTTCCCTCTTCTTCATCACCTGATCGATCGCCCGCTCCAGCATCTCCATATACGTCTGATTGCGGCTGATGGCGCCGCCGATGATGATGACGGCGGGGTCCAAAATATATTGAAGGTTGATGATCCCGATGGCGGAAGAGAACAAATTTTCAATAACAATAGTTAATTTGAAAATTTGTTCTCAATCCGTTCAAAAAAAATTCAAGATGGCAAAATCCGTCTCGAAATTCTGGCTTGCCGGCGTTTTTTCACTGAGAGGACGCGACGGTCGAAAGGAAGTTATCGGAGACGACGTGCGCCATCCGGCGGTCATCCTTTAAAAAACTTGCTGGTATTGATGATCCGCTGCCGCTTTTCTTCATAATCGATATGGAGAATTTCCAAAAAAATCTTTTCCAGGAGGTAAATCAACGCATAGCGGGCTTTCGTGGGGACTTCCTTGAACATCACGGGGTCGTCCTCCAGGCAGCCGACGCTCAATTCGATGGTGGCATATTTGGACAAGGAACTGTTAATGCCGTTGGTCACAAGGATCTGTTTGCACTTCTTTTTGCTCAGTTCCTTTTCAATCTCCAAAATTTCCTCCGCTTCCCCGCTGTTGGAAACGATCAATACGACGTCGTCATCCCCCATCATCGACACCATGCGGAACTGGTCGGCGTAAGTTTCAAAAAAGATCATTTTGGAAGGCTCGATTTTCCGCATGCGAAAGTAAAAATCCTTGGCGGGAATTTGCGACATTTGGAAGGCCATGATAAAGATCCTGGGGGCTTCGAGCAATAGCCGTACCGCCTCTTTAAACTCCTTTCGTTTCGTCACTTCTTCCGCTTTCATAAGGGCCTTTACGATTTCGTCGTCGACGGTCTGGTTGTTTTTTTCATCGTTCATGTAACTGTATTTCAGCTCGTTGAACCCTTTAAACCCCAGTTTTTTGGAGAAGGAGATGATGGAGCTGGGCACGTTCAACGTTTGTTCCGCCAGTTCCCGGGCCGTCAGGTGGGGGATCTTCTCGTGATTGTTTAACAGAAAATTGGCAATGGCCTTATGGGACGGCGACAAATATTTATATTTTTCATTGATCCGTTTAATGACCGTGTTCATCGGATTTCACTCTCTCTTTTTTGTTTTTGGCTCATGGGCGCCGCGCCGCGGGGCGCCCGAACTTTTTTTCGGAAATTCCGGTGCTCCCGGCATCTTTCCGATGCCGGCAAATGCCGGACGAAAGAATTCGTCATCGGGTCATTCCCTCGCCAATGGCAAGAAATTCCGTCTGTAACATATTCTATCAAAACGTTTCCATTTTTGCAGGGGATTGTTCGGCGGGAATTTTCGATTTCCCCAATGCCGGGGCGCTGAAGTTTTGCCTCCGTATGGTATGGATTCCCTACCGCCGGAAAAGCGGAGACACACCGAAACCGGATCATCTCTCCGTCCCGGTGCGCATCTTTATCGGGAGTTCCATCCTTTTGCTTCAATCCTAGCATTTCATGAAAATGCGCATTTCGGGGGAAAATGCCCAAGGGGATTTGCTTGCCAAGATCCGGACCGCCCCACAATTGACGCGAATATGTCATTGCACTTGAACGCGGAAAATGAGGATTTAGAGAATGTACATTGCGCGAAGAAAAGCATGATGCCGGAAATTCCAGTCGGCCGCCAGACACGTTTGCCCGCGGAATGCGTCCGAGGAAAAGCGCGGAAGGACCATGAAGGTATTTGCAAAAAAGGTCGAAAATGAACGCAATCGAGATAAAAACAGAGGCCAAACCGCGGCCGAAACCGGAACCAATCTAAAAGTGAACGCGATCGGGAAAAAGGGGCATGCCGTTTCATCGGATCGGCGGCGCATTTAGTGGGGCCAATGGCATGAAATCCGCGGCTCGGAAGAGTGGAAAGACGGCCGGAAACCGGGAAGAAAGGAAACCGGGGGAACATTTTGTCGAAAAGACACGGGCATAGCCGGAAAAGCCGCAAGAAACAATCTTCCGCACATAAAAAACGCGGCGAATACGCCTGTATACGATTCGCCGGATTTTAAAACGCGGAAATTTATATTCGCTTACAATCTTGGAAAAAGTTAAAATCGCACGCAATGCAATCATCCGACCCATACGGCAGCATTCCATCCATTGATAAAATCGCGAAACTATGATAAATTAGTGTAGCGACACATTTGTTGTAATAAATTATAGCATAATAACCCAATTCTAATTATACAGCATAAATCCCTTCCAGTCAACCCCCATTTTTCATCATTTTTTAAAGGAGTGCTTGATATGAATCCGGAACTTCGGCGGGAGCAGGAACGATTGGACAGCGTAATGGAGATCATCGCGGAGCAAATCGGCATGTTGGAAAAGGAAACCCTCCGGCGCCGGAAAGAAGTGATTAACATCCGCAAACATTTTTGGGATGACGTCAAGATCAATACGGACACGTTCGACGATTATCTGGAGACGATCATCGCCTTGAGGCAACAGGCCCAGAACCTGTCCGTGAGCCAAAGCACCCACAGGCAAGCCTTTAAAAGGCTGGAAGCGCTGCGCCGCATGCAGGAGGTCCCCTATTTCGGCCGGATCGATTTCACGGAAGAAGGGGATTCCGCCGCCGAAAAAATCTATATCGGCATCTCCACACTTACGGATCCAAGCGGAGAGAACATCCTCATCTACGACTGGCGGGCGCCGGTCTCGAGCGTCTACTACGATTACGCCCCCGGTCCGGCCGAATATGCCACACCCGGAGGCACGGTCCGCGGCACGCTGGAGAAAAAATGGCAATATATCATCCGGGGCGGCGTTATCCAATCGATGTTCGATACCGGTCTCACCATCGGAGACGAGATTTTAAAGCAAGTGCTTGGCAAAGTCTCAGACAAACATATGCACAACATCGCGGCCACCATTCAACGGGAACAAAACCGGATCATCCGGCATGACCGGGGACGGATGCTCATCGTGCAAGGGCCCGCCGGCAGCGGCAAGACGTCGGCCGCCCTGCAGCGGATCGCCTACTTGCTCTACAAGTACCGGGACAGGCTGAAAGCCGATCAAATCCTATTATTTTCACCGAATTCGATGTTTAACAGCTACGTCTCCAATGTGCTGCCCGAACTCGGCGAAGAAAACATGCAGCAGGTCACCTTCCAGGAATACTTGGACCATCGGCTGAGCAAAGAATTTCAAATCGAGGGTCCATACGAGCAATTGGAATATGTGCTGACCGCTAGCGATGACCCTTCCTGGCGGACCCGGATGGCGGGCATCCGATTCAAGGCATCGGCCCGTTTTTTCGAGGCGATCAAGGCATATGGGAAGTCGCTGGCATCCTCCGGCATGCTGTTCAAAGATATTCGATTCAGAGGAAAACCGATCATCACCGCCGAACAAATCGCGGAAAGGTTTTACAGCAGCGACACCTCCCTCCGCTTTCACAACCGGCTTGAAAAGCTGACGGATTGGCTGAACAAAAAAATCGATGAAGCGGAGAAACTTGAACGGAACAAGCCGTGGGTGCAGGAAGAAATCGAGCTGCTCAGCGACGAGGATTACCATAAGGCTTACACCTATTTGCGGAAAAAACGCCGCTCCAAAGGCAAATCGCTGGACAATTATGAGAACGAGATCGAAGCGCTGGGCGAACTGATCGTCCGCAAAAAGTGGAAGCCGTTGCGCAAGCGGATCCGGACCCTTCGTTTCATCGATTTTAAGGGAATGTACAAACAGCTTTTCGCCGATCCGACGCGGATCAAATGGTGGCTGGAAGGGGAAACGCCCGAGGAGTGGGCGGATATTTGCCGGTTGACGGTGAAAATGCTGGACGAAGGCAAACTGTTTTACGAAGATGCGACGCCGTTTTTATTCTTGCAAGACCTGATTCAAGGCTTTCAGACGAACGTCTCGATCAAACACGTGCTTGTAGACGAAGCGCAAGACTATTCCCCGTTTCAATTCCAGTATTTGAAATGTTTGTTTCCCTCGGCGAGGATGACCGTGCTCGGCGACTTTAACCAGGCGATCTTCGCCCATTCGTGCGAAACGGCCGATTTTCAAACATTGACCAGCTTGTACGGACCGGATGAAACGGACGTGATCACCTTGAACCGCAGCTACAGATCCACAAAACCGATCGTCGAATTTACGCGCGGGCTCGTGCCCGGCGGCGAACGGATCATCCCTTTTGAGCGCGAAGGCGAAAAGCCCGTGCTGACGAAAGTTGCCGACCATGACGAGCTGCACCGCTCGATCGCTTCCAAAGTCAAGGACTTGCGGAACCGGGGGTACCATACGATCGCGGTCATCTGCAAATCGTTGGCGGAAAGCACCGCCGCCTTCGAGGCGCTGAAGGGCGTCGACGAAATTAAACTCGTCAAGAGCGGCTCTGCCGAATACGAACAAGGGGTGATCGTCATACCGGCGTATTTGGCCAAGGGCATCGAATTCGACGCCGTCATCATTTATAACGCATCGGCGCAAGTTTACGGCGATGAGCGCCTGCGCAGATTGTTCTACACCGCCTGCACCCGGGCCATGCATCACTTGCAGCTTTACAGCGTGGGCGAACCGACCCCTTTTTGCGCGACGTCGCGCCGGGGAGTTACCTTCTGATCCCGGGTTAACGCGGCAACGCGGGTCCGGGTGTCTTAAATGGATCACTTGTAATTCCCTTTTTCAACGGAACTCTTGGCACTTTGATGGCTTGCTCCGGCGAGTCGGTTTGGCTGCGGCAAAGAACAAACAGATGCGTTTGAATTTGGCGGATTCCGTCCTGCAAAAGCGGCTTTATCGCCGTAAAGAACAAACAGCCGCATTTGACATTCCCCGTTCCGGTCTCTTGGGACAAATCTTCTTTTCGGCCGTATCGGCCGTCCTTTCGTTGATCACAGCCGTTTCTTCATGGGAAATTTTGATTTCTGCCTGCCTCAATCCTAGGGCGGCTCCCGATGAGGATCTTGACGTTCAAGGAAATTTTTTTCTTCCCGCATCATCCGTTCCATTTTTCTTTCAAAAACTGGCGACGGGCAATTTCCGGCTGATTGGTCCGGCCGACCTTTTTGCATACATTTAGACATTGGCAGACCAAGTCCGAATGCTTGTGTAAAATCCGACTCCCTGTCCGGCAAACAAAGTTTTCGGAAATGGATCCGCTTTGCCCCCGCTTCTTTTTACACAAATGCTTGGTCATCATCCATAGGCGGGGGGCCCTTTCTCCGGCATGTTTTGAGCCGATCCGAGAACGCCCTGCTTTTGGTTTTTGCTCCGGCAAAATGCTTAACACAAAATTTTTTCGATTGCCGCCAAAAACAATAGCGCCGCAGCCGTCACGAAATCCGTCCGAAAAATAGGGGCTTCCGGCATCAAGTCCATCGCCGTGACGAACCAGCCGTCACGAAATCCGTCCGAAAAATAGGGTTGCTGTGCCCGCCAAAAAATCCCCTCCGGCATGGCGCCGATCAGAGGGGAATGTTTCCGATGAAAACGAGCTAACTTTTTTCGGTTACGATGGACAACGTCCGATGTCCGCAGATCACGGCAGGGAAAATCGTACCCTTCTTTCGGCTGCTTTTTCGGACAAATCGCCGGGCCGGCAGCCGCACAGGAAAAATCCTTACCTTTCTTCCGTTTCCCTTTCAAGGAGTTGCTTCATAAAATTGAGCACGTCATCCCGCAACTCCTCGTTTTGCAAAGCGAATTCGATGGTCGTTTGGATAAAGCCCAGCTTTTCGCCGACATCATAGCGCTTGCCTTCGAATTGGTAAGCGAAGACGCGCTGGATTTGGTTGAGTTCCCGGATCGCGTCCGTGAGCTGAATTTCCCCGCCGGCGCCGACTTCTTGCCTGGCAAGGAAACGGAAGATTTCCGGGGTCAAAATATACCGGCCGATGATGGCCAAGTTGGACGGGGCGCTGCCCTGTTCCGGTTTTTCCACGAAGCTCTTCACCTGATACAGCCTGCCCCTGCTGGATAACGGATCGATGATCCCGTACCGGTGAGTTTCGTCGTCGGGCACGGTTTGCACGGCGATGACCGAAGACAAGGTTTCCTCATATTGATTGATTAATTGTTTTAAGCAAGGAACCTCCGCCTGGACGATATCATCCCCCAACAGGACGGCGAACGGCTCATCCCCGATGAAGTTCCGGGCGCACCAAACCGCATGGCCCAGCCCCTTCGGTTCCTTTTGCCGGATGTAATGGATTTCCACTTCCGAAGATTGTCTCACTTTCTCCAGCAGATCGAATTTTCCTTTTTCCTTCAGGTTTTGTTCCAGTTCAAAATTATTGTCGAAATGATCCTCGATGGCTCTTTTCCCTTTTCCCGTAACGATGATGATATCTTCGATCCCCGATTCAATGGCCTCCTCCACGATGTATTGGATGGTAGGCTTGTCGACGATCGGCAGCATTTCCTTCGGCATCGCCTTGGTGGCCGGCAAAAATCTCGTTCCGAGCCCCGCCGCGGGAATGATCGCTTTTCTGATTTTTTTCAATTGGTTTGAACTCCTTTCTTTATATCCTTTATGGAATAAAAGGCAAATTCTGTATCTATTTTAGCATTGATGCAACATTATTTTACAATAAATCATCCGAATCGGGATACCTTTTTTTGGATTTTGGCCCGTACCAGCCTGTCGGACAGGGCACGGGACCCGTTCCGCACCGAAGATCATCATGGAAATCTTTTCGCCCGGACCAAAGAGCAGGACGGATCATTCCATCCCCAATCCATCATGATGCCTATGGGATCACAAGGTGATATTTTGCCGGAAATAAACCCGTACCGGCCACCGGTCCCCATTCTTATGGGTATCGCGCGGTTGCTAGTTCGCTTAGAAAATGATAGTTCGCCAAGAAAAACGACCGTTTCCGGTCAATCTTTTCATCGATACGGTTGCTAGTTCGCTTAGAAAACGATGGTTCGCCACGAAAAACGACCGTTTCCGGTCACTCGTTTCATCGCTATGGAAGCAAACATGATCCGTTGAAGCACCCATCGACTGCAAAATGGGACACCCTTCCTCATGTATATGGGGAGCAAACCTTTTTTAGACTTGCTTGTAAGCGGTTGACTTTTTTCGATTTTGCTGTTTGTAACAAACTGATAATTTTTATTCCGGCTTGTGAGCGGTTGACCCCATGTTTTTCCGAATCGGATACGGCCATTGTCGATAACCGTTCTTTCACAAGAAAATCCCCCGGAACCGGATGAACGCCGACTTAACCAAATTATACCTAATCAAAACGCCTTGCAGGGTTCCCGCGGGATCGAGGGACGCCGATCCCGCTTTTTCCGGATTCACGGCGCGGTATTCGCATCTTCCACGGCCAATTCGGAAGCATCGCCCCAGGCTTTTCGGGCGCCGCCAGACCCGAAACCGGCGGCCCTTCCGCCTTTTTGCCAATTTCCCATTTTGTCAAAATTGGAAAGGATAAACTTTACATATTTACGAAATATTTCACAAACTTATTGACTGATACTCCGGAAAGGTCTAATTTAGGGATGGGAAGCCATAATAAAGGAAAAGAGTTAAGGAGGCTAAAACATGGCAAGAATTCTCATTTCACCGGGCAAGTACATCCAAGGCAAAGGCGAATTGCATCACATCCATGAACATATCGGGCGCCTTGGAAAATCTTTCTTATTCATCGCCGACGAATTCGTAATGGGCATTACGAAAAACATCATTGAAAAAAGCTTTGCCAATACGGACGCTTCCGTTTTATTCGAGACGTTCCGCGGCGAATGTTCCAAACAGGAAATCGAACGGATTAAAAAGGTCGCCGTGGAAAATAAGGTGGAAGTCGTGGCCGGCGTCGGCGGCGGAAAAACCCTCGATACCATTAAAGCGGTAGGCTATTATACGCAGCTGCCGACCGTCGTCGTTCCGACCGTCGCTTCCACGGACGCCCCGTGCAGCGCCTTGTCCGTCATTTATACGGAAGAGGGCGTATTTGAAGAATATCTCATTTTGCCGAAAAACCCCGACATCGTTTTGGTCGACACGCAAATCGTCGCCAACGCGCCGGCGAGACTCCTGGCGGCCGGGATCGGCGACGCCCTGGCCACTTATGTGGAAGCCCGGGCGTGCTATGAAGGAAATGGCAAACCGATGGCCGGCGGTTCGGTCACGAAGGCGGCGATCGGGCTTGCCGAACTGTGCCAAAAGATCCTTTTTGAAGACGGCTTAAAGGCCTATTTGGCGGTGCAAAGAAAAACCGTCACGAAAGCGGTGGAAAACGTGGTAGAAGCCAACACGTATTTAAGCGGCATCGGTTTTGAAAGCGGCGGCCTTGCCGCAGCCCATGCCATTCATAACGGCTTCACCGTATTGGAAGACGTCCACAGCTTGCTTCACGGCGAAAAGGTCGCCTTCGGCACCGTCACCCAGCTCGTGCTGGAAAACCGCAGCATGGATGAAATCGAACGAATGATCCGCATGAACATCTCCGTTGGATTGCCGGTCACCCTGGAACAAATGGGCATTACCGAAAATGTGGAGGAAAAGATTTGGAAAGTCGCCGAAGCCGCCTGCGCGGAAGGCGAAACGATCCACAATATGCCCTTCAAGGTAACGCCCGATGACGTGTACGCCGCAATTTTAACCGCCGACAGCATCGGGAAAGGGTATATCAAATAAAAGCGCTCCCCGAAAATGTATGCTCCCGGCCGCGGGCCGGGAGATTCATAAAGGGAAAACTCTCCTGGCATTGCATTTTGCCATAGGAGAGTTTTTTCTTTTTGATCAATCAACATATGTTTGTCTAACCACCTTGTTGTTTGAGGATGAAACATCCTTCTAACCAACTTAATTCGTGGTTCCGTTTCATTTGATTATCGCTGAATCACGTAAAATATTCTTGTGCATCTTTTGTGCCTTTCATTCATATTTTATATGCTGAGTATTCCATAACCTCAACTCACCGACATTTATCTTCTGTTCTATCCTGAAAATACCTGGATTCCTTTATAGGTAAAATTATAATATCCGACAAGAAGGTATTTTCATCCTTCCGACGGTGATGAAATTTTTTCGTCATGGAGGTCTATCCTTTTCAACAATAACATGGCTGCTTAACTGATATCCTTCCTCCAATATTTTGATCATTTTCTCCACTGTCCTTTCGAAACATTTTCAACGTATATGGGTACAATTTTATCTAATTCAATGGATTCCATCCAAATTCCTTCAAGCTTCTTTCGTACCTCGCCCCATCACAAGAAGGGAAAATTTGTCAAATAACAATAAACCAGCATTAGGAATTCAGTATCCTAATGCTGATTTGTAAAAAGAGATCGTGTCATATATGCTTGTTTCGGATGGTTTACTTGCTCTGGATACAGCAGTTCTAATTTTCCTTCCTTAAGCAATCGTGAAATGTACTTTTTGCGAAGTGGATCCATCTGCCTATTCAGTATTTCACTCAATTCTTTGAGCGTTAACGGCTTGATTGCACAAAGATTTAAAATGATCTCATCCATTTCGGAAGGTTGTAATCTCTTTTTCTTTCTTGCCAATTCAGAAATATCCAATAGCATTTTTTCATGATCTTTTGTTTGTTCGTTTTCGTTAGGTCCGGAGTTAGCAACGTTAGGTCCGGAGTTATTAGCATCAGGTCCGGAGCTTATCCGATTATATCTGGAGTCTCCTATAGACTTTTGATGAAACATTTCCGTTAGCGTATATTTGGTACCTCTCCCTTGTCCATTAGGTTCTAAATATCCTTTTTCCACAAGTCCGGATAATAATTTGCTTATTTCATCACTCTTTTTATCTGTCAGGCTTTGCAATCTCGTGTTGGTCACATAATTTTCTTGATGTGCTGTTACTAAAATTAGTACTTCATCATTGGTTAACCATTTATATTGTTTCCCAAGAACTGCTTTAAGAAAATCGACACTTTCCTGCGGTAATAAAGAAGTTGTTCGCAATGTAAGAATCGTGCGATCCGGCTGGAATTCTTCAATTAGTTCCGGGGCAGTCCAATGTTGTTCTTTCCACGCCAAATGAATATTCTCAATCCCCGACCCTGCCCGTTCACCAAGTCCGATTAACATAAACATTTTAAAAATCGTTGGATTTCTCGGATCGCTTATTCCACCTTTCAGCGCTTGTTGAAAAGGAATCCGAAGAACACCCGGGTTAGAAAATCGAAATAACATTTTTTCCTTTTCGATAACAATTCCGCGTTGTCCGTAGTAATCGGCATGCGCTAACGTATTGACTAAAGCCTCGCGAAGAGCAGCGTGCACCCTTGTATCGTCTTTACGAAAAAGCCCCTCCATTTGAAAAGGGATGTTTAAATCATCCGTTAGTCTGCGGATCACTTTAAAATAAAAATCATACAAATTCCCCGACCAAGTTCCGTCGGAAGAAATAATCCGATCTGTCCACCTCTCCCCGGGCACATCCGCCCTCTTTTCCCGATATTCTAAGAAATACTGCGGTAAATGCTCTGTAATACTGCGCTCTTCCCCAAACATGAGCAACCCGGCTAACGTTAACCCTTCCTCGTTGGTTTCGCGCAGCCTTCCCAAAGCTCCAATTTTATATAAAAATCCCTTCAGTTCTAAACCGTTCCAAGGATGATCCGGTTTCAAAGAAGAAAAGCGATTTCGATAACTTCTCACCGTTTCCATATTCAAATCATTTAAACCGTAATTGGGAAGAACTTTGCTGTCCTGAGGAATTGGGGATTGGTCCGCTATCATTCGTTGTACTTCTTCTTTAGTACATTTATAATCCCCTTCATAATTGCGGCGATATGTACCTGTATAAGGATTTTGGCCAATATAAATCGGCTTGTCCTCACGTGAAGCCCTTGGAACATAAATTTTCACGATTTCTTTTCCGTCAACTTCGATAATTTCTACATTTCGTTCCACTAAGATATTTTTACTAATCCTTTGAGGATTATTAATCCCGTCCCAAAAATTCTTGACTAACTTTTTTGCGTCAACATCGACTGGGAAAAACTCTTGTCCTTTTTGCTCGACACCAAGCAAAATAATACCGCCATTTGTATTCGCAAAAGCAGAATACGTTTCCCAAATATCTTTCGGCAGACCACCTTTGGCTGCTTTACATTCCAATTCGGCATTTTCTCCATTGTCTATAATATGCAACAAATCCTTCGCGTCCATTCCGCCATATATCCCCTTTAAATTTTTAATATTTACTATAACTTATTTTACAAGGAAAAGAAACAATCCTTGTAACATTCAACAAATTATACAATTTTCCATTTGTCAAAGAAATTTATGATTCACTAGGACAAAAATGTATTACAAACGTAATTTTAGCATGATCATTAGACATTATCGAATTTACTTAAGATAAAGTATAGTCAAGATTTTCTCGGGATGGTTGTCGGATCCGTATTTCAGGCGTCCTCATTTTGCACACCACAACGAATAACGATCTTTTACACCAATTCGCGGACTTCATCGATTGGGGTTCCGTCGATCCTTGCCTTCCGTTGACTCGGCACAATCACACGGCATTAACCTCCTTCAGGCAAAGATTCATACCCATATCGTTTGTTGGAAGCTGTGAAAAGATCCATTCGTGAGGCAACGCCGGGAAGAACCGAGTCATTTAACAACTGACGTAGCTTTTGCGGTATGAAAAAACTCAAAATGTACCCATGATCAGCGTATAAAAAACCGGAACCCCCTTCGAGGTTCCAGTTTTTCGTCTTTATCGGGGAGGCGGTCAACAGGAATGGCAGTTCGTGCCCATTGGACGATGGCTTCCCTTGAGGCGGCCAGATCCCGCCGTCCATTTGATCCGCTCGCCCAGGATCGTTACGAACCTGTAGCCCACAATCGTTCACGGGTCGGAGGCTTGCGGAAACCGCATCACCACCGCCTAATACACTTTTACCGTCCGGGCGGCGCTGCGGTTCCCGGCTTTATCGATGGCGTACACTTTTAGCACCGTGCCTTTTTTCTGGGCGGAAATGGCGACGCTGAAGGTGCCTTTCGCGGATACGGCGCCTTTGCCGATGAGCTTCGAACCCCGATAGATGCGAATGGCCGCGCCTTTTTCCGCTTTCCCGGTCACTTTTTTCGATTTGGATGTCACTTTGTTCACGGACGGGGCGGGCGGAGGCGTTTTGTCGACGACCTTCACTTTCGTCTCTTTGCTCTTGTTTCCCGCTTTGTCCACCGCGTAAACCGTTAACGTCGTACCAGCCTTCTGTTTGGAAATTTTGACCGAGAAGTCGCCTTTGCTGTTGGCCGTTCCCTTCCCGATTTGTTTCGAGCCGGTCTTCACATAGACGGTGGCGCCCGCTTCGGTTTTTCCCGTCACTTTCGTGGCATTGTCCCCCACCGTGTTCACTTTCGGCTGCGCCGGGGGCGTTTTGTCAGCGACGGTAACCTTCACTTCTGCGCTTTTGTTGTTCGCTTTATCCACCGCATACAGGGTTAAAACGGTACCCGCCTTTTGCTTTGCGATCGAAACCGAGAAGTCGCCTTTGTTGTTGGCCGTCCCCTTCCCGAGTTGTTTCGGTCCCGCCTTCACATACACGGTCGCGCCCGCTTCCGCTTTCCCGGTCACTTTTGTGGCGTTATCCGCCACGGGATTTACCGTCGGCTTTGCCGGCGGCGTCTTGTCAGCGACCGTGACTTTCACTTCTTTGCTCTTGTTCTTGAACATATCTTCCGCATAGACCGTTAATACGGTGCCCGCTTTCTGTACCGGGATCGAAACGGAGAAATTTCCGCTGTCGTCAGCGGTCCCTTTTCTGATTAAATCGGGGGATCTTTTCACATAAACGGTGGCCCCTGGCTTTGTTTCCCCTTTGACAGCCTTATCTTTGTCCGACACATCTTTGACGCTCAGTCCGACCTTCGGGTTGTTGATTTCACTGCCTCGGACATACGTATATGTGATCCGTTCTGCTTTGTCGGCGGGCGTTTTAAATTGATTCAAATTAATTTTTTTGACGATTGCGCCGCCGCCGAATAAGAAGGTCGGATAATCCCTATAAATTCTCGGGTGAATGTTTTTAAATCCCGGATCCCCCTTAAAACCGTACAAACCCGTCGGTTCTTTTTTCAACAGGGCGACGCGGAAATTGGTCATCATTTTCCCGAAGGTTAACGACGGATCAATATATTTCTTGATGACATTTTCGACTGCCCGATAGTCTTCATACGGATCCTGAATGATTTCTTTAAAAATGGCATTGCCTTTTCCCGCCTGCAGTTTAAGATATTGACCGAATAAGTAGGACAAGGAATAATTGGCCAAGACATCGCCGTCTTCATCCCAATAAAGCAGGGAATGCCCGTCCCGGATGGATTCGGAGACATTGTAATAGTCGATCCGGTCGCTTAAAACCCTTCCTAAATAAATCTGTTCGGCAGCCATGGACAAGGCTTCGTCCAGCCATGTATCCATAACTTCCTCACTGCGCTCAATCAACATATTTTGATTAAAATTAACCATATGTTGAAATTCATGGGCGAGGGTGGTGTAGGCTTTTGTTACATCTTTTGTACTGCCCGTTCCCATCGTGGGATAGGTATCTATATAAAAGATTTCCGAGCGATTGGAATGGATGTCGTCATATAAATCCCTGCCGTAGAAGTACCCGGCCACATAGCCCCCGTACCCCGCAAATCCATCTTGAATATCGAAGCATAAAATGTTAATTTTCCCGTCCCCGTCGACATCGGATTCCTTTCCGAAATGATTGACGACCGCCGGATAGATTTTTTGCTCAAATTCCTTTCCCAATTGTGCCGCCTGGCTTTTCGTAATTTGATTATTATGTACCCAAACATTCGCCTTCGTGCCGCTGTAAAACAATTCCGCACTGATGCGGTAATCTGACTCAGTCGTCAAATTGGTTACCCAAAAATCTTTTTTGTCGCCGACTTGATAGCTTCGGGCAACCCGGTTCGTGTTCTTATTCAGCGGTCTGCTGTTATTTTTTTTCGGATTGTACGGAAGAACGGCATCCATCCGATAGGCGCCGGGGTTTAATTTTTTGTCGATGGTGATCTTCGAGTTGTCCATATGATAGTCAAAAGATCCCGTATATTCCAGATCCCAAACGTCCGCCGATTCATTGCTGATGATCACATAGTCGTTTGCGGGGGTGTAAAAGGGATTCTCGATTTTGAACGCGGCAACGTCCGAATAATATTCTGGATCCAATTCGTTTTCAATGCCCACACGAATGTATATATATCTTTGGTCGGCAAAATCATTTTTATCGATCATGGGAATCAATACATATTCGTCAAATCCAAAAGTGTCAAAATCCATATATCCATAATATTCCAAATACCCTGCATTATCATGAAAAAACTCAAAATAGATGTGACTTTCTTTGTTATAGGCATCGTCTGACGTGTATCCGAAAATGAGATCGAGGTAACCGAAGAAATAGTCATCTTCGAAAAGATCTTCGTATGTGAATGTATGTTTCGTGCCATAGCTGTCGGTTAACGTGGTTATTTTTTTCCCTTTCGAAACAAGGGGATATGCATCGGGATCGTGATAATCGATGTCCGCTTGCCAATTTAACGGATTTTTTAACGGGCGGGAATCCATCGTGACATTCTTTTTTAATGTTTTAATATCCGTTTCATGGGAATACGGAGATTCCCCCTTTGCCGGCAACGGGGAAAAGACGAGAAGGCTTACCAACATCAAAGACAATATTTTTCGTAATTTCTCCATTCAAATCCTCCTGGCAAAAAATAAATTTCGAGATATGAATAAAAAAACGCTTCCCCCGCCCGGAAAAATCGCCAACCTATTCCTTTTAATTAAAACTATTATACTAAAATAGATAATTAAAAGAAAAACATTTTTCATTTTTTGGAAAAAATGACGCGCCCGACCAGTTAAAAAAGATAGGTATGATTCCGAAATGCTTTAAGGATCTATCTCCAGGAGACAACAACTTAAAGCGGAAGGTCTCCCTGTTCACCATTGGAAGACAGCATGAGACGTAGACAACGCAGCAAATCTTCCAATCATTGATGGCTATAGCATATGCGAATATCAAATATGTTCATACCATATGGATAATCTTTTATTGGAGTTTCTTTCCAGAACTATTCCCTTCCAGCCAGACCGACACAACGTTTACCTTTTCCGTTCGATAGGCCTCTGCTAATATTAGATTATAACTATTGTTCCATCGAGAAATAGATATGCTTTAGAAAACATATAGATTGTTGTTATTCCAACATAACGGGAGGTTCATCCTTTGAAACCGAATGAGGAAAATTGGAAAATAATCAACAGAAAACAATCGGTTGTCAACCGTTTCACAATTATTACGGATGAGGTTCAACTTCCAAATCAGGAAAAAATCAATTTTTCATATATAAATTTTCATCAAGGGGTTTGTATCCTACCCATAACAAACGATGGAAAGGTCATTGTCATAAAGCAATATCGACATGCCTTTAACCGTTGGGAATTCGAACTTCCGGCGGGTTCGATCGAAGATGGGGAAGAACCGATAGAGGCCGCCAAGCGGGAATTGCTTGAGGAAACCGGTTTTGCGGCAAAAACTTGGAAATGTTTAGGTTATTTTTATCCCTCTCCCGGTTCGACATCAGAAGTCATTCACTTATTCGCCGCAACGGATCTCATCAATACGTATCATCAAAATTTAGACAGCAGCGAAGATATAAAGATTCAATATATGGACTTTCATCAACTTCTGCAGCTCATCGCGGAGAACAAATTTCTTCACGGCGCAGGACTGGCAGCCATTTTGAAATGGCAGCTTTTGTCAGGGAATTAAAGGAGAAGGGTTATTCCTTACAGCAGCAGAAGAAAGAACCTGCAAATTATGGATTCATAAGAAACAGCAGGCTGAACGAGCAATCCTACAGAAAACCAAAAAAATTTTGGGGCATACCCTGTTCTTGTCCGGTCAATCCCGGTGGCCCCCTATCAAAAAAGAGTTGTGATTTACCTTTACACACAGGTTCCAACATCCGCCTTTAACCATCAACTTTTCGCTTTTTGGCCAAATTAATGGACAAAATACGCCTCCACAATTTTCTTTTTCTTCTTGGTCAATAACAATTTGCGAGTTCAACTTCCGCGGAAAATTTTGGATTACAGAAGCCCGGAAGAATTTTTTCAGAAGGGGCTATACCGATTGTCAGCCTGAGACTCCTGCTCAAGCAGTAAGTAACTTGACATGGAGCCTCCAGCAGGAGATTTACCGCCATGAAGGCCAGCTGAAAACATACGCTGGCTCCGCCAAACTATGCCTGCCTTCGCCATATCAAGTTGCGCAGGAATCGTCTTATCAAATTGCGTTCAAACGGCCAATAATATACACGGTTTATCCATGCCCCAAAATAATGTTGCATTTAATATTACCATTTAGGATCAAAAATTTCCCCTCTTGTAATCACGAACCATAGCTCCTCTCATTGTATTGTAAGTGGGGAATTTTATTCCGGCTATATTGGGGATTTTATCATCGGCTTT
>JAAROH010008041.1_pt1 | contig 17433 bp, 14 predicted proteins | sample 7248631 | NCBI WGS metagenome assembly JAAROH01 (sample SAMN09772309, study PRJNA484901) | compost metagenome | isolation source: Vermicomposting unit | place: India
TTCAAACGCTCCCCCATTGCTCAAAAGAAACAACCGTTTTTCACCAGCCCTCTAGGAATAAAGAAAAGAGACAATTAGGCATTCCAACAATTGCAGACCGAATTATCCAAGAATGCGTGAGGATGACAATCGAGCCAATTCTTGAAGCACAATTTTTTCAACACTCCTATGGGTTTAGACCGTACAGGGATCCAAAACACGCAATTGAAAGATGTGTATTCATATGTAACCGCATAGGGTACAACTGGGTAATAGAGGGGGATATCAAAGGTTTCTTTGATAATGTGGATCATACCATCCTGATTAAGCAACTTTGGCATATGGGTATACGAGACAGACGTATGCTTATGATTATCAAAGCAATGCTTAAAGCAGGAGTTATGAAAGAAACCAAAGTAAACGAAATGGGCACACCACAAGGTGGAATCATCTCCCCTCTACTGGCAAATGTGTATCTTCATAAACTCGATCAATGGATAACCAGAGAGTGGGAAGAAAAGAGGATGCGAAATGGAACCACCATTCGCACGGCAAAATTCAACTCACTCAGGAATTACTCAACCATAACCAGACCCGAGTTTTATGTAAGATACGCAGATGATTGGGTACTATTTACTGACAGCAGGGAAAATGCGGAGAAATGGAAATACCGAATTAAGAAATATTTAAAGGAAAACCTGAAACTCGAACTATCCGATGATAAAACCCTCATAACCAACATCAAAAAGAAACCGATGAAGTTTTTGGGCTTTAAGATCAGGATGTTACCTCATGGCAAGGGGGGGGAAATACATCGGATATGTGAGTGCAGACAAGAACAAAATCAAAAGGAAGGTCGAGCAACTTAAGAAAGACCTCCGAAAATTAAAATTCTGCCCTGATCAGGAGTGGCTGATCACTGATATCAACCTCATAAACAGTAAAATCAGAGGAGTTATCAATTATTACTCAAGCGCTCCTGGCATCAACATGGATGTGAGGGAATTCAAAGAATCCCTCAAATACACATCCTATAAAGCAATAAAGAAATACGGGGCAGAATGGATACCGGCTAACCAGTGCTACAACTTAGCACCGCTGTACCCAGACAGAACGGAACAAGTACCTGCGGTCAAAATAAAAGGGAAATGGCTCGGTATAATGAGCATCGGATTCGCAACTTGGATTAAAGCAAGTCAAAAGAACCAAGAGGAAACACCTTATACAGCGGAAGGAAGAAGAATACGTCTCCAAAACACAGGTAAGAAACCACTCACAGTTAGAACACAATGGCTCCTAGATAGTGGATACCTGAACCTAATACAAGGAGTCAAATCTAGTCAGCTATACAACTTCGAGTTCTTTATGAACCGATGTTACGCCTTCAACAGGGATAAAGGGAAATGTAAAATATGTGGTGACATACTACAACCTTTCAACACTAGAACACACCACATAAACAACAAACTTCCGCTAAATGAGATAAATAAAGTAAGTAACCTTGCATCGGTCTGCGACAAATGCCATACACTAATCCATAAAAAAGAAATTGATCAAACAGACACTAGACACCTAAAAGCTAGTGCTATCAAGAAACTAGAGAAATACAGGAAATATATACACGGGTGAAGTCTTGGGCGTGATTAGTAACCGAGGTACTCGATGGAACGCCGTGTGCGGGGAAACTCGCATGCACGGTGTGAAGCGGGGGAAAACAGCCCCTCCAGGTAATGCTGAGGGTGACTGTTACCTATCGCTATCGCTCGATCCAATCTATGCGCAAAAATTAGGAGTCAATATCGATGAACTGTTGCTTTCCCAGCCCGACACCGGCGAACAGGCGCTCGAAATCGCCGAAGCGCTCGTACGAAGCGGCGCGGTCGATATTATCGTCATCGACTCGGTGGCGGCGCTCGTGCCGAAAGCGGAAATTGAAGGAGAGATGGGCGATGCCCACGTCGGCTTGCAAGCCCGCCTCATGTCGCAGGCGCTCCGCAAGCTGTCTGGCGCCATCAACAAATCAAAAACGATCGCCATTTTCATCAACCAAATCCGCGAGAAAGTCGGCGTCATGTTTGGCAATCCGGAAACAACGCCGGGGGGACGGGCGCTGAAGTTTTACGCTTCCGTCCGCTTAGAGGTGCGCCGCGCCGAGCAAATCAAGCAAGGCAACGATATGGTCGGCAACAAGACGAAAATCAAAGTCGTCAAAAACAAAGTGGCGCCGCCATTTAAAACGGCTGACGTCGACATCATGTACGGTGAAGGCATTTCCCGCGAAGGGGAAATCATCGATATGGCGTCCGAACTCGACATCGTGCAAAAGAGCGGTTCGTGGTATTCGTACAAAGACGAGCGGCTTGGCCAAGGGCGGGAAAACGCGAAGCAATTTTTGAAAGAAAATCCGCATATTGCCGATGAAATCGCCCGTGCCATCCGTCAACATTACGGCATTGACGGCAGCGAGGCGGGCGGTGAACCACAGCAAGACGAGTTCGCGTTGCTTGAGGAATAAGCGCTCCGGAGGGTGTCCTGAAAGGATCGGGACACCCTCTTTCGTTGCTCGATATACGTACGGACTGCTTCTGGCGCACGATCGGTTGTGCCGATCTTGAAGGCGGACAACCTTTTGCGTCAGCCTCTTTCCGAGTTCGCTTTCCCAAACGTGACGGCGCATGCATACGATGCGAAAGATAAGCGTCAGCTCCTTTCCATGTTCGCTTTCCCCTAGGCGGCGGGCGTGGGCCTGTGTAATATCTTGACAATTGCTACGGGCGCCTTTACAATGAACATGTATATTTGTCCATACGCATGGCGGGGTCAAACGATCGTCCGCCGCGGCGGGACGGGAAGATGCCGAAAGCCGCGCGGGCGATCGCTGTGCAAAATGGGTCGAGCCAATACGTTGAAAATGGGAACATCCATCCGCGCCAACGATGGCGGCGCGCGAAAAATGCAGGGGAACATTGAACAGCAAGAGGAGGTGAAACGATGGGTCCAATCATCATCTCCGCTTTGCTTGCCTTAGTCATTGGTGCCGTTGTTGGCTTTTTTGTTCGCAAATCGATTGCCGAAGCGAAAATTGGCGGGGCGAAAGCAGCTGCCGAGCAGCTGATCGAGGAGGCGAAACGCGAGGCGGACGCCTTGAAAAAAGAAGCGCTTCTTGAAGCCAAAGATGAGATTCATAAACTGCGCACGGAAGCGGAGCGCGACATCCGCGACCGGAGAAGCGAGCTTCAAAAACAAGAAAACCGCCTCATGCAAAAAGAGGAAAATCTCGACCGCAAAGACGAAGCGCTCAATAAGCGCGAGGCGCTGCTCGAAGCGAAGGAAGAAGCGCTAAACGAAAGGCAACAGCATATTGAACAAATGGAAAGCAAAGTGGAAATGCTCGTCCAACAGCAACAAGCCGAGCTGGAACGTATTTCTGGATTGACCCGCGACGACGCGCGCCAGCTTGTTTTAGAGCGTGTCGAAAAAGAGCTGTCGCATGAAGTCGCCATGATGATCAAAGAGGCGGAAACGCGGGCGAAAGAGGAAGCGGATAAGCGAGCTAAGGCGATTCTGTCGCTCGCCATTCAGCGCTGCGCCGCTGACCATGTCGCCGAAACGACGGTTTCGGTCGTCAATTTGCCTAACGATGAAATGAAAGGGCGCATTATCGGGCGCGAAGGGCGGAACATTCGTACGCTCGAGACGCTGACCGGCATCGATTTGATCATCGATGATACGCCGGAGGCGGTTATTTTGTCGGGATTTGACCCGATTCGCCGCGAAACGGCGCGCATCGCCTTGGATAAGCTCGTCCAAGACGGCCGCATTCATCCGGCCCGCATCGAAGAGATGGTCGAAAAGGCGCGCCGCGAAGTGGACGAACATATTCGCGAAGTCGGCGAACAAACGACGTTTGAAGTCGGGGTTCATGGGCTGCATCCGGATTTGATCAAGATTTTGGGACGGCTCAAATTCCGGACGAGCTACGGGCAAAACGTTTTGAAACACTCGGTTGAAGTGGCGTTTTTAGCCGGGTTGATGGCGGCGGAGCTCGGAGAGGACGAAATGCTGGCGCGCCGGGCCGGCTTGCTTCATGATATCGGCAAGGCGATTGACCATGAAGTGGAAGGAAGCCATGTGGAAATCGGCGTGGAGCTGGCGACAAAATATAAAGAGCATCCGGTCGTTATCAACAGCATCGCTTCGCACCACGGCGACACCGAACCGACGTCGGTCATCGCCGTGCTCGTTGCCGCAGCCGATGCGCTGTCGGCAGCGCGGCCGGGAGCGCGCAGCGAAACGCTGGAAAACTACATTCGCCGCTTAGAGAAGCTGGAAGAAATCGCCGAGTCTTACGAAGGCGTGGAAAAATCATACGCCATCCAAGCGGGCCGCGAAGTGCGGATCATGGTCAAACCGGATATGATCGACGACTTGGAAGCGCATCGGTTGGCGCGCGATATCCGCAAACGGATCGAGGAAGAGCTCGATTATCCGGGCCATATTAAAGTCACGGTCATCCGCGAAACGCGGGCGGTAGAGTACGCGAAGTAAAAAGTGGCAGGCTGTTGCCACTTTCTTTTTTTGCCCGTACAATAAACATAAACGGCGATCGCTGACGGTGATCGTGTTGAGGTAGAAAGGGATCTGGGATGAGAATATTATTTATTGGTGATGTGGTCGGCGCGCCGGGACAAAAAATGGTCGAGCACTATGTGCCGAAGCTGAAGGAAAAATACCGTCCCGATGTCGTCATCATCAACGGCGAAAACGCGGCCGGCGGAAAAGGGATCACCGAATCGATTTACCGATCGTTGCTTGCCTGCGGCGCTCATGTCATCACTTTAGGAAACCATGCATGGGACCAGCGCGAGATTTTTGAGTTTATCGATCAGGCGAAAGCGCTCATTCGCCCAGCGAACTACCCGTCCGGCACGCCGGGGACGGGGATCGTCTATGTGGCGACCGAACAAGGGGAAGCGGCGATCATCAATTTGCAAGGGCGGGCGTTTTTGCCGGCGATTGATTGCCCGTTTCAAAAGGCGGACGAGCTAATTGCCGTTGCTTCCGCGCGCACGCCTGTCATCATCGTTGATTTTCACGCCGAAGCGACGAGCGAAAAACAGGCGATGGGCTGGTATTTGGACGGCCGCGTGTCCGCCGTCATCGGCACGCACACGCACGTTCAGACGGCTGATAACCGCATTTTGCCAAAAGGGACGGCGTATATTACCGATGTCGGTATGACCGGGCCGTACGACGGCATTTTAGGCGTCGATTGCGAAGCGGTGTTGCGCAAATTTTTAACCGGCTTGCCGGTCCGTTTTGGCGTTAAGGAAGGGAGAAGCCAGCTGAACGCCGTGCTTGTCGATGTGGACGCCAAAAGCGGACGGGCGCTTCAAATCGAGCGGCTGATCATTAATGACGATCATCCTTATTTTGAATAGTTCATCTTTTGAAAATTTTAAAAAATGTGTCCCTCCCTAGCAGGAATAGTTGTTGAAACCGTGAATATAGTTACTAATGAAGACCTTTTCACGAAATCATTTTTCCAAGGGGACGAGGGAGGAACTAGGGATGGAAATATTAAAAGTGTCAGCCAAATCGAATCCGAACTCTGTAGCCGGCGCCCTAGCTGGTGTGCTGCGCGAGCGCGGCGCGGCGGAGATTCAGGCGATCGGCGCAGGCGCGTTGAATCAAGCCGTTAAGGCAGTAGCGATCGCACGAGGGTTTGTGGCACCGAGCGGCATGGACTTGATCTGCATTCCGGCGTTTACCGATATTATTATCGATGGCGAAGAGCGGACCGCGATCAAATTGATCGTTGAACCTCGTTAACTGGATGATTGGCGAATGGTAAAATATAACCTGTTGGCGCCTTCCACCTTGAAGGCAGGCAGGTTATTTTGTTTTTTAAGGGGGAGTATACATGATTTTTGACGCCCATTGCGATGCGCTCATGAAACTGTGGCAAGATCGGTCCTTATCGTTCCGTGACGGACGATCGCTTCATGTGACGTTTTCGGGAATGGCGGAAGCCGGGGTGAAGGTGCAATGCTTTGCCATCTACATACCGGAAACGGTGCCGGAAGAGGCCCGGTTCACGGCGGCGCTTGAGATGGCCGATCTTTTTTTCACCCGCCTCATCGATGCCTTTCCAGCGATGAAGGTGGTGCGCACGAAGCGGGACATTGCCTCTCTCAAAGAGGGGGAGATCGGCGCGATGCTGACGCTCGAAGGCTGCGATGCTATCGGCTCAAACCTTATCAAACTGAAAACGCTTCTTCGTCTCGGTGTTGCGTCTGTTGGCTTGACGTGGAACTTTCCGAACGCCGTCGCCGACGGGGCGTGGGAAACGCGCGGCGCCGGGCTGACCGCGTTTGGCCGGCAAGTCATCGAGCTGCTCAATGAAACGAAACGGTGGGTCGATGTGTCGCACTTGTCGGAGCGAGCGTTTTGGGATGTCATCGAGGCGGCTTGCTTTCCGATCGCCTCTCATTCAAACGCGCATCGCCTTTGTCCGCATCGGCGCAATTTGACCGATGAGCAGATTGGCGCGCTGATCGAAAAAGACGGAGTCATCGGCATTACCTTTGTGCCGTATTTTTTGACCGATGACAAACGAGGGGCGACGGTGGCCGATGTGCTTCGCCATCTCGATCATATTTGTGCGCTCGGGGGAGAGCGCCACGTTGGCTTTGGCTCCGATTTTGACGGGATCACGCAGACGGTCGCCGGTCTTGCCTCGGTGAGAGACTACGCCCGGCTTGTTGACGAGCTGCATCGGCATTATTCCGCCGATCAAGTGAAACGGTTTTTGTTCGACAATTTTTATGCACATTTGCCGGAGTGATGAATGTCATTGAACAGCGGCTTGGCGTATCCTAAAATGAAAGGGGAATCATTGACCGCGCCGGCCGCTCGTTTTCAAGAGGGAAGGGAGTGGTTGGCTTGTCAGAAAAGTGGTACAATAGCAGTGAAGGTTGGAGCGAACATAAAGGGGTGTAACGCATGATCGAACAGTTGTCATGGAAGGTGGGCGGCCAACAAGGGGAAGGGATTGAGAGCACCGGGGAAATTTTTTCCACAGCCTTGAACCGCCTCGGGTACTATTTATACGGGTACCGTCATTTTTCTTCGCGCATTAAGGGGGGGCATACGAACAACAAAATCCGCGTCAGCACGAAGCCGGTGCGGGCGGTCGCAGACGATTTGGACATCCTCGTGGCGTTCGACCAAGAGACGATTGATTTTAATTTTCACGAGCTTCATAGCGGCGGCATCGTCATCGCCGACGCCAAATTTGATCCGGCGATTCCAGAAGGAACGGGAGTGGCGCTTTACGCCGTTCCGTTCACCGACATCGCGACGGAACTTGGCAACCCGCTGATGAAAAACATGGTCGCCATCGGTGCGACGAGCGCTGTGCTCGGTTTAGACGCCGCCGTGTTCGAAAGCGTGGTGGCGGACACGTTTGCCCGCAAAGGGGCGCAAGTGGTCGCCAAAAACATGGAAGCGATTCGCGCTGGGGCGCGGTATATGGAAAAGCAGCTGGACGGCCGCGGCGAGCCGATGAAACTCGCTCAAGCTGATGGAAAACAGCGACTGTTTATGATCGGCAATGACGCCATCGCCTTGGGGGCCCTTGCCGGCGGCGCCCGTTTGATGGCCGCGTACCCGATCACCCCAGCTTCCGAAATCATGGAATATTTAATCAAAACATTGCCTCGTTTCGGGGGGACGGTCATTCAGACAGAAGACGAAATCGCTGCTTGCACGATGGCGATCGGCGCCAATTACGCGGGCGTGCGGGCGTTTACCGCTTCCGCCGGACCGGGGTTGTCGCTGATGGCCGAAGCGATCGGACTGGCCGGGATGACGGAAACGCCGCTTGTGGTTGTCGACACCCAGCGGGGCGGTCCGAGCACGGGCTTGCCGACGAAGCAAGAACAGTCGGACTTGCTGGCGATGATTTACGGAACGCACGGGGAAATCCCGAAAATCGTCATGGCGCCAAGCACGGTCGAAGAAGCGTTTTACGACATGGCGGAAGCGTTCAACTTAGCTGAGGAATACCAATGCCCGGTCATCTTCTTGTCGGATTTGCAGCTGTCGCTTGGCAAACAAACGGTCGAACCGCTCGATTACGACCGCGTTGAAATTCGCCGCGGCAAGCTTGTCACCGGGGAATTGCCGCCGCTTTCCGGCAAGGACAATTTCAAACGGTATGAACTGACGCCGGACGGCATTTCGCCGCGCGTGCTGCCGGGGACGAAAAACGGCATCCACCACGTCACCGGGGTGGAGCACGCGGAGACAGGGCGGCCGTCGGAAACAGCCGCGAACCGCCAAGCGCAAATGGAAAAGCGGCTGCGCAAGCTCGCGCATCTCCATTTTCCGACACCGGTGCATAAACAGCTCCGCCATGAGGAGCCGGATTTGCTGCTTGTCGGCTTCTTGTCAACGCGAGGCGCGATTGAAGAAGCGATGGAGCGGCTCGAACAAGACGGCGTCAACGTCAACCATGCCCATATCCGCCTCCTTCACCCGTTCCCGGCGGATGACATGCGCCCGCTTGTCGAAAAAGCCAAGCGAGTCGTCGTCATCGAACAAAACGCGACCGGGCAATTGGCGAGCTTGTTGAAAATGAACGTCGGGCATGCCGATAAAATCGCCAGCGTCTTGAAATTCGACGGCAATCCGTTCCTGCCGGGCGATGTCTATACTAAATGCAAGGAGTTGTTCATGCAATGGCCACCTTTAAAGATTTCCGCAATGATGTGAAGCCAAACTGGTGTCCCGGCTGCGGCGACTTTTCCGTGCAAGCGGCCATCCAACGGGCGGCCGCCAATCTTGGGCTCGAACCGCATGAGCTTGCCGTCATCTCCGGGATTGGCTGTTCGGGCCGCATTTCTGGGTACATTCACTCCTACGGTTTCCACGGCACGCACGGCCGCGTGTTGCCGCTCGCCCAAGGAGTGAAAATGGCCAATCGCGATTTGACCGTCATCGCCGCCGGCGGCGACGGCGATGGGTTTGCGATCGGCATGGGGCACACGGTTCACGCCATTCGCCGCAACATCGACATCACATACATCGTCATGGACAATCAAATTTACGGGCTGACGAAAGGACAAACTTCGCCGCGCAGCGCCGCCGGATTTCAAACAAAAAGCACGCCGCACGGATCGATCGAGCCGGCGCTGTCGCCGCTCGAGATCGCGTTAAGCGCCGGAGCGACGTTTGTCGCGCAAGGGTTCTCAAGCGACTTGAAAGAGCTGACAAGCTTGATCGAAGAAGGCGTCAAGCATAAAGGATTTGCGTTCATCAACGTCTTCAGCCCGTGCGTCACATACAATAAAGTGAACACGTACGAATGGTTCAAAGAACGGCTCGTCAAGGTGAGCGACATCGAAGGATACGACCCGGCCAATCGCGAGATGGCGATGCAGACGGTCATGAAATACGATGGGCTCGTCACCGGAGTGATTTATCAAAACGAAGAGCAAAAGTCGTATCAAGAGCTTGTGCCGGGCTACAGCGAAGCGCCGCTTGCTGAGGCGGACTTGAAACTAGACAAAGAACAGTTCGAACAACTCGTATCGGAATTTATGTAAAAAAGGAAACAACTGACACCCCGTAGGGCTTGTCCCATCGGGGGTTTTTTGTTATCATGATATGTTCCGGGCTTCCGGAACAATTCCCGTTGTGTTTCTTGGCAGTTGACGATATACTATGATAATGTGTAGTTTGGAAGAATTTTGCGAGAATCATGCAATGATGTTGGACAGAAAGGAGATCGCGATTGCGATGAACGAAAAACAACGTTTGGAGCAAACGGGACAAATCAAAACGGAAAGCCATCCAGCGGACAGAAAATCCGCCTTGGACCGGCTGAAAGCGAAAACGTCGAAAGACTATGAGAAATACTTCTCGAGCGTCTTTCTCCCGCCGAATTTAAAAGAAGCGAAAAAACGCGGCAAGGAAGAAGTGCAATATGTGAAAGACTTTGCGATTCCCGATGAATTCCGCGGCATGGGGCGCGGGCGGAAATTTTACATCCGCACGTACGGCTGCCAGATGAACGAGCATGACACGGAAGTGATGGCCGGCATTTTCATGGCGCTCGGCTATGAGCCGACCGACCGGCCGGAAGACGCAAACGTCATTTTGCTCAACACGTGTGCGATCCGCGAAAACGCGGAAAACAAAGTGTTCGGCGAGCTCGGCTACTTAAAGCCGCTCAAAACGACGAACCCGGACTTATTGCTTGGCGTGTGCGGCTGTATGTCGCAAGAAGAAGCGGTCGTCAACAAAATTTTAAAGCAATACCAATACGTCGACATGATTTTCGGCACGCACAACATCCATCGCTTGCCGTACATTTTGCATGAGGCGTACATGTCGAAAGAAATGGTCGTTGAAGTATGGTCAAAAGAAGGGGACGTCGTTGAAAACTTGCCGAAAGCGCGCAAAGGGAAGATTAAAGCATGGGTCAACATCATGTACGGCTGCGACAAGTTTTGCACGTACTGCATCGTCCCGTATACGCGCGGCAAAGAGCGGAGCCGCCGCCCGGAAGACATCATCCAAGAAGTGCGCCAGCTTGCCGCCCAAGGCTACAAAGAAATTACGCTGCTCGGGCAAAACGTCAACGCTTACGGGAAAGATTTCACCGACATCCAGTACGGCCTTGGCGATTTAATGGATGAACTGCGCAAAATCGATATTGCGCGCATTCGTTTCACGACGAGCCATCCGCGCGACTTTGACGACCGGCTCATCGAAGTGCTCGCCAAACGCGGCAACTTGGTTGAGCATATTCATCTGCCAGTGCAATCAGGCAGCACGGAAATTTTGAAAATGATGGGTCGCAAGTATACGCGCGAGGAATATTTGGAGCTCGTTCGCAAAATCAAAGCCGCCATTCCGGATGTCGCGTTGACGACGGATATTATCGTCGGCTTCCCGAACGAGACGGACGAGCAGTTTGAAGAAACGCTGTCGCTTTACCGCGAAGTGGAGTTTGACTCGGCGTACACGTTCATTTATTCACCGCGCGAAGGCACGCCGGCGGCGAACATGAAAGACAACGTGCCGATGGAAGTGAAAAAAGAGCGGCTCAAGCGGCTGAACGACCTTGTACAAGAAATCGCGGCCAAGAAAATGAAGCAATACGAAGGGCAAGTCGTCGAAGTGCTTGTAGAAGGCGAAAGCAAAACGAACCCGGATGTATTGGCGGGTTATACGCGCAAAAACAAGCTCGTCCACTTCGTCGGCCCCAAATCGCTCATTGGCCGATTGGTCAACGTGCGCATTACGCAGGCGAAGACGTGGACGCTGACAGGCGAACTTGTGAATGAAGCGAGCGAGGTGAACGAACATGGCAAAATATACGCGGGATGATGTATTGGCGCAGGCGAAGCAGCTCGCCAAAATGATCGCCGAAACGGAAGAAGTCGACTTTTTCAAACGGGCCGAAGAAAAAATCCATCAAAACGAAAAAGTGCGCGCGTTGATCAACGAGTTGAAATCGCTGCAAAAGCAGGCGGTCAACCTCCAGCATTACGGCAAACGCGAGGCGTTGAAAAAAGTCGAGCAGCAAATTGACGCCATTTACGAACAGTTGTCGCAAATCCCGATCGTCAGCGAATTCCAGCAATCGCAAGCCGATGTGAACGATTTGCTTCAGCTCGTCGCCTCGACGATTTCCAATACGGTCACCGACGAAATTCTCGCTTCGACCGGCGGTGACGTGCTGCGCGGTGAAACGGGTGCCGCGCTTCGTCACAGCAAGCCCGGCGGCTGCCATTAAAACGCTGGCGGAGCGGAAGAGACGGGTCAAAAGCGTCCCTGAAGCGGGGGCGCTTTTGTTCATCGGCCGATGGAAAAAGGGACATCGATCTTCTCCGGCCTCCTAGCGCTAACCGAAAGGATTGGGTCGGCGCTTCCGCCGCCAGCGGCAAAAAAGAAGGCACATCGAACGGAGCGGGCGCATACAATGAACTATACGGAATAATGATTCATTTGCTGTGCACATTAGCGGAGATGGCGCATAGGATGAAATGAAGATTCATTTGAGGAGGGTTCCGTTCGATGTCTGAATACAGGGAAATTATTACAAAAGCCGTTGTCGGCAAAGGCCGCAAGTTTACGCAATCGACCCATACGGTGACGGCGCCGAACCGCCCGTCAAGCATTCTTGGCTGCTGGATCATCAACCACCGCTATGAAGCGAAAAAATGCGATAAAACGGTCGAAATTCACGGCCACTACGACATTAACGTCTGGTATTCGTACAACAACAATACAAAAACGGAAGTCGTTACGGAAACGGTCTCGTACACTGATGTGGTCAAGTTAAAATACCGTGATAAAGACCATTTAATTAGCGACGACACTGATATTATCGTCCGCGTCATCCAGCAGCCGAACTGCCTCGAATGCACGATTTCGCCGAACGGCAACAAAATCGTCGTCGACGTTGAGAGGGAATTTGTCGCCGAAGTGATCGGCGAAACGAAAGTATGCGTTGCCATCAACCCAGAAGGCTGCGGCCAAGACGATGATTTCTGCGACGATGATGACCTTGACGAGGAATTGGAAGATTTAAGCCCTGAACTGCTGCTTGGTGAGGAAGAGTAAAACTAGGAAATTTCTTTCCTAGTTTTTTCTTTTGCCGCTTGTTATAATAGTAGCGCAATCAATCAGCCTTCGGGTAAAAAAGGTTGGGAGAAGCGATGCCGTCGTATACACCGATGATCCAGCAATATTTGCATATTAAAGCACAATATCCGGACGCGTTTTTGTTCTTTCGGCTTGGCGACTTTTACGAACTGTTTTTTGACGACGCCATCAAGGCGGCGCAGGAGCTGGAAATCACATTAACAAGCCGCGACGGAGGCGGCGATGAACGGGTGCCGATGTGCGGGGTGCCGTACCATTCGGCGCAAGGATACATTGAACAGCTGATCGAAAAGGGATACAAAGTCGCGATTTGCGAGCAAGTCGAAGATCCGAAAGCGGCCAAAGGGGTTGTGCGCCGCGAAGTGGTGCAGCTCATCACCCCGGGTACGCTCATGGAAGGAAAGGGGCTTTCCGACAAGGAAAACTGCTACTTGGCGGCGCTTACGCCGTTTGCGGATGGTACATACGGATTGGCTTACGCGGATTTGTCGACCGGGGAAGTGCGGTTGACGCTGCTTTCATCTTGGGAGGAGACGGCCAATGAGCTCCATGCTATTCGGGCACGGGAGCTCGTCGTTTCTTCAGACAGCGATGACGGATGGGTGCGCGAGTTGAAAGAACGGTTCGCAGCGACCGTTTCTTATGAAGATGAAGCGGCGTGGCGGGACGAATGGGATCGCGTCGCCGGGCACGTCGGGCAAGAAAAGCTCCGTTCAACGCTTGCCCGTCTGCTTCATTATCTTGTCCGCACGCAGAAGCGCCGGCTTGATCATTTGCAGCCGGCCGAACTGTATCAAGTCGACCAGTATATGAAAATGGACCGGCATTCGAAACAGCATTTGGAACTGGTCGAAACCGTCCGCTTGAAAGGGCGGAAAGGCTCGCTGTTATGGCTGTTGGATGAAACGGTGACGGCGATGGGCGGCCGTCTGCTGAAACAATGGCTCGACCGCCCGCTTGTGAACCGCGAGGAGATCGAACGGCGCCTCGATTTCGTCGAAACATTGAAAGCAGCGTATTTCGAACGTCAAGAGCTGCGCAGCGGACTTCACAGCGTCTACGACATCGAACGCTTGGCCGGCCGCATTTCCTACGGGAACGCCAACGCCCGCGACCTCGTACAGTTGAAAAAATCGCTCCTTGAAGTGCCGGCGCTCCGCCGGACGGTCGGCGCGCTGCCGCTTTCGGAAGCCGGGCGGCTCGCCGAGCGGCTCGACCCGTGCGAAGAGCTCGTCGAGTTGCTCGAGCGTTCGATTCAAGAACAGCCGCCGCTTTCCGTCAAGGAAGGGAATATCATCAAAGACGGATATGACCAACGCCTTGATCGCTGCCGTGACGCGAGCCGCAACGGCAAGGCGTGGATCGCCGAACTGGAGGCGAAGGAGCGGGAAGCGACCGGCATCAAGTCGCTGAAAGTGGGCTACAACCGCGTGTTTGGCTATTACATTGAGGTGACAAAGCCGAACCTTCCGCTCGTGCCAGAGGGGCGCTATGAGCGGAAGCAGACGCTCGCCAACGCGGAACGTTTCATCACTCCCGAGTTAAAAGAAAAAGAAGCGCTGATTTTAGAGGCCGAAGAAAAAAGCATCGAGCTCGAATATGAGCTGTTTGTCGCCATTCGCGAGCAAACGAAGCAATACATCCCACGCCTGCAGACGCTGGCGAAAGCCATTGCCGAGCTCGATGTGCTGCAATCGTTCGCCGCGGTGAGCGACGAGCGCCGCTACGTGCGCCCGCAATTTTCCACGGAGCGCGTCTTGGCCATTCAAGGGGGGCGCCATCCGGTTGTCGAAAAAGTGCTCGGCACGCAAACGTATGTGCCGAATGACTGCTATATGGACCGCGAGCGGGAAATGCTGCTCATCACCGGGCCGAACATGGCCGGGAAAAGCACGTACATGCGGCAAGTGGCGCTCACCGCCATCATGGCGCAAATCGGCTGCTTCGTTCCGGCGGAACGGGCAGTGTTGCCGATCTTTGACCAAGTGTTCACCCGCATCGGGGCGGCCGATGATTTAGCGGCCGGGCAGAGCACGTTTATGGTCGAAATGCTTGAGGCGCGCCACGCCATCGCCCATGCGACGCAAAACAGTCTCATTTTATTCGATGAGATCGGACGCGGCACATCGACGTACGACGGCATGGCGCTCGCTCAGGCGATCATTGAATATATTCACGACCGAATCGGTGCGAAAACGCTGTTTAGCACGCATTATCATGAGCTGACCGCACTGGAAGAGACGCTGCCTCGGCTTGTGAACGTCCATGCCCGCGCGGTTGAAGAAAACGGAAAGGTCGTTTTCCTCCATCAAATCGCCGCTGGTGCCGCCGACAAGAGCTACGGCATCCATGTCGCCGAACTGGCTGGGCTGCCCTCCTCGCTCATTGAGCGGGCCCGCTGTCTTTTGGCCGAATGGGAACAATCCACACCGAAACGGGAAGCGGCGGAATCGTCTGCGCGCAGTCCGCAGGCCGATGAAGAGGACGCGCCTGCCAAAACAGCAGGACAAGCGAGCGGACGGCCGCCGAGCCGGGCGGCGGGCGAAAGGAAAGCGCGGGAGCGAGAAACGGTGGTCGAGCAGCTCACCATGTTTCCCGATCTTGCCCCCGCGCCTGTGGGAGCCTCCCTTTCCCAAAAAGAAAAAAAGGTTCTCGCGGCGCTGAAAGACCTCCATTTGCTCGAGATGACCCCGCTGGAGGCGCTGAACAAGCTATATGAGCTGCAAAAGCTCCTGAAGTAAGGGGGGAGAAGCGATGGGACGCATCCGCAAACTCGATGATTTGCTGGCGAATAAAATCGCCGCCGGCGAAGTGGTTGAGCGGCCGGCTTCGGTCGTCAAGGAGCTCGTTGAAAACGCCATTGACGCCCATAGCACAGCGATTGAAATTGAATTGGAAGAGGCCGGGATGACGAAAATTCGCGTCATCGACAACGGCGACGGAATGGAGGAAGACGATAGCCTTCTTGCTTTTGAGCGGCATGCGACCAGCAAAATCGAAGATGAGCATGATTTGTTTCGCATCCGCACGCTCGGTTTTCGCGGCGAGGCGCTGCCAAGCATCGCCGCGGTATCGGAAGTCGAGCTGGTGACAAGCACGGGAAGCGGCCCGGGCACGAAGCTGGTGCTTCAAGGCGGCCGGTTGTTGTCGCGCGAGCGGGCGGCAGCGCGCAAAGGGACCGATTTGACCGTATCGAACTTATTTTTCAATACGCCGGCGCGCTTGAAATATATGAAAACGATTCACACCGAGCTCGGCCATGCCGTCGATGTTGTTCAACGGCTTGCGCTCGCCCATCCCGACGTGTCGTTCCGGCTTCGCCATCACGGCAAAACGCTCCTTCTGACGAACGGCAGCGGCGATGTCCGGCACGTGCTCGCTGCCATTTACGGCGCCGAGACGGCGAAACAGATGATTCCGATGGAAGCGGAATCGCTTGATTTTCTCGTCCGCGGCTACCTGTCGCCGCCTGAGGTGACGCGCGCCTCGCGCCATGCCATGTCGCTCGTTGTCAACGGCCGCTACGTGCGCAGCGCGCCGCTGGTGAAGGCGATTGAAGCCGGCTACCATACCCTTTTGCCGGTCGGCCGCTATCCGATCGTAGTTCTCGCCATCGAAATGGATCCGGTGCTTGTTGATGTCAACGTCCATCCGGCCAAACTCGAAGTTCGCTTCAGCAAAGAAGCGGAGCTGCAAGAGCTCGTCGCATCTGCCATCCGCGAGGCGTTCCGGCGGCGAACGCTCATTCCGTCCGTATCAGCGGCCAACAAGACGGTCAAACCGAAAACGGAGCAAGCTTCGTTTACGTTCGCCCATCATGTTCATGAACCGTCCGCGGAGTTGGACAGCCAGAGGGAGAACCGCGAACGGGCAGGGACGATGCCGGTGCTTGGCAGCGAGGAGGCGAACGCGCACATCGGCGAGGAAAGCGGACAGACGGGAACGATGCCCCCGTCCGCTGGGCGGCCGTTTTCCTCGCCGCCATCCGCTGACGTTGGAAACGGAGAAAAGGAAGGCGCTGCCTCTGCTTCGCCCGTTGCTCGACCGCATGCGGATGGCGGGGACAAACCGGAGGCGCCGCCGCTGCCTGCTGAGGGACAAACGGAGACAAAGCAAACTGATCGCCTTCCCCCGCTTTATCCGATCGGCCAGCTGCACGGAACGTACATCTTGGCCGAAAATGAACAAGGGCTGTATATGATCGATCAACACGCAGCTCAAGAACGGATCTATTACGAATATTTCCGCGAAAAACTAGCTCAAGTGTCTAACGAGGTGCAAGAGCTGCTCGTCCCGCTGACATTGGAATATCCGGCCGATGAATACGAGCGCCTCGTCGCCTGCCGCGACGAACTCGCCCGCTGCGGTGTGTTTCTTGAGCCGTTCGGTCCACGGGCGTTTGTTGTTCGCTCCCATCCCGTATGGTTTCCGAAAGGGAAAGAAAAAGAAATCATCGAGGAGATGATCGCGGGCGCGCTGGCAACCAAAACGGTCGATATCAAGAAGCTGCGCGAGCAAGCCGCCATTATGATGAGTTGCAAGCAGGCGATTAAAGCCAACCGTCATTTGCGCGACGATGAAATCTTTGCGTTGCTCGAGGCGCTGCGGAAGACGACCGACCCGTTCACCTGTCCGCACGGCCGGCCGATCATCGTTCATTTTTCAACTTATGAAATTGAAAAGTTATTTAAACGGGTAATGTAAATGGAGGGTGTCCCAAAAGGATCGGGACACCCTCTTTCGTTGCTCGATATACGTGCTGACTGCTTCTGC
>JAAROH010008042.1_pt1 | contig 17365 bp, 22 predicted proteins | sample 7248631 | NCBI WGS metagenome assembly JAAROH01 (sample SAMN09772309, study PRJNA484901) | compost metagenome | isolation source: Vermicomposting unit | place: India
ATTTGAGAAACGGGTTTGATCAGCGGCTTGCCCCCTTAAATCACCAGCCTTCTAGGAGGGACGCTTGTCAACCGCGATTTTGCCGTCTCGACGGAACGTTGCCCACCGGTTTTCGGGCGGGCGTTTTTCACCTCAGGCGGGGAAAAAACGGACTGCCTGCTTTTTTTGCCCTTTTGCCTATGATATATTGATGATAAGTGATGGAAGGGGAAGAGGTGATGGCATGTTGTATCGCATTTTATTTGTCTGTACAGGGAACACGTGCCGGAGCCCGATGGCCGCGGCGCTTTTGGCCAACAAGCGGCTGCCCGGCGTCGAGGTCAAGTCAGCCGGTGTATTTGCCGCCGAAGGGAGCGAAGCGTCCGATCAGGCGAAGATGGCGTTGAGGGAAAAAGGCATTGAAGCGGAGCACCGCTCTTCATTGCTGAAAAAAGAGCACATTGATTGGGCGACCCATGTGCTGACGATGACATCCGGCCATAAGGAGATGATCATTCAACGTTTTCCAGAGGCGAAAGACAAAACGTTTACATTGAAGCAATTCGCGGCGGGAACGGACGGAGACATCGCCGATCCGTTCGGCGGGCCGCTCGAAGCGTATCGGGCAGCGCGCGATGAGCTGGAGGCGCTCATTGACCGCTTGGCGGAAAAATTGCGGACAGAGCTGTGAAAGGACGACGGATAAGGGGGAGAACGATGGGGAAGACGCAGCGCCGGTTTAGTTTGCGCTTGAAGCTCGTCATATTTGTGACGCTGTTGGCGCTTATCACTTATTCGACAAGTGCTCTGTATTTGTATGTGTTGTATGACTGGTGGTTTTCCGCCTTCAACAAAGGGGCGTTCACCATCGTCATTTTAGCGCTCGGCATTGCTTGGTCCGGAGCGCTCGCCTATTTTGCCGCCGGCTGGATCACCAAACCGCTGCAGCAGCTTGAGGAAGCCGCAGTGAAAGCGGCGAGCGGGCGCATCGAAGAAGACGTGCCACTGCCTTCGGCCAACGATGAAATCCGCTCGCTCGCTGTCGCCTTCAACCGAATGCTTGATCACTTGCGCGCCGTCATCGTCAACATTGAAACCCATGCGGCGCGGACGAATGAAAAGACGGCGGAAATGAAGCAGGCGTCTGAAGCGGCGGCCGGCCGCGCTCGGGAGATTGCGGCGACGATGGATGAGATTTCCAAAGGGGCTTCCGCATCGGCCGAGGCGGTTCAAGAAGCGGCGGAGGCGGCTGAAGATGTGCTTGCCATTGCCTTGAAGGTGAAAGACACCGCTGAACGGGCGGAGCGATCCGTGCAAGGGATGACGGAGACGCTCAAGGCGAGCCGTGAGCAGACCCATTCCCTCATCAGCGGCATTGAGCAGCTGGCCAACGATCAAGAGCTGTCGCGGGCAGCGGTCAAGCAGCTTGAAAAACACGCGAAACAAATCAGCCACATTACGTTGCTTGTCGCCGATATGGCCGAACAGACGAACTTGCTGGCGCTCAACGCGTCCATCGAGGCGGCCCGCGCCGGCGAACACGGGCGGGGATTCGCCGTTGTCGCCGAGGAAGTGCGCAAGTTGGCTGATGAAAGCGCGGCGGCGGTGAAACAAATTGCCGAATTGGTGAATACGATCCAAACCGAGGTTGCCCGGGTCGTCGTGCAAATGGACGAGCAAGCCGCCGCGGCGTCGGCCGAAGCGGCGAAAGGGAAACAGACGAATGAGGCGATCGCCGCTATGGCATCATCGGCCGGCGAAGTGATCCGCGCCGTTCATGACATCGCCGAGCTGGCGAAAAACCAAATGAGCCACATGGAGCGAGTGGCGGCGCAGACGCAAGAGGTGGCGGCGATCGCCGAGGAGACGTCCGCCGGAGCGCTTGAAGTGACGGCGGCCACTGAGGCGCAGACCGCGGCGGTCAGCGATGTGCATCAACTGGCAGGCGAGCTCGTGGAACAGGCGGAACAGCTGCAGGATGCGATCACCCGGTTCCGCGCTCGTTAGGCATGCTTGGCAGCAACGTGCGTGAACGAAAACAACCGATGTCTTTGGCCGCCTAATCGCCGGCAATGGAGGGTTTCGCCAAAAGCCTGTCCGGGAAACGGCGGCCCTTGCCATTCCCGCGGCGACGGCCGATCCCATGAACAGAAAGGAGAACGACGATGAAAGTTGCCATTGCTTCCGATCACGGCGGAATCCGCATCCGTGAGGAAATTAAAACGCTGTTGGATGAAATGGGAATTGAGTATACAGATTTTGGCTGCGACTGTGAGACGTCTGTCGACTACCCGGATTACGCGCTTCCGGTCGCTGAAAAGGTAGCGCGCGGTGAGTTTGACCGCGGCATTTTAATTTGTGGCACAGGTATCGGCATGACGATCGCCGCGAACAAAGTGAAAGGCGTGCGCTGCGCCCTTTGTCATGATGTATACAGCGCCAAATTGACGCGCATGCATAACGACAGCAACATCCTCGCGATGGGTGAGCGCGTCATCGGCCCGGGCTTGGCGCGCGAAATCGCCAAGGCGTGGCTGGAAACTGAATTTGAAGGTGGGCGCCATGCGCGGCGGATCGGTAAAATCGCTGAGTATGAAGACCGTCAAGGAGGGAAATAGCGTGGAGGCACAGCTTGCCAAATGGCAGCGACAATGGCAAGCGGTTTTGCGGGCGTTTCGCGAGCAGGTGCCGCTTGGGCGCGGCGATCTCGTAGTCATTGGCTGCAGCACAAGCGAGGTGTTGGGGGAACGAATCGGAACGGCGGGATCGATGGACGTCGCCGCTATGCTGTTTGCCGAACTGGAGGCATGGCGGCGCGACACCGGCATTGCCCTCGCTTTCCAATGTTGTGAACATTTAAACCGCGCCCTTGTCGTCGAGCGCGAAACGGCCAAAACGCACGGTTTGGAGATCGTCTCGGTCGTTCCGGTCCCTAAGGCGGGCGGCGCGATGGCGACTTACGCTTATCGGCAGTTCGCCGATCCCGTTGTCGTTGAGACCATTCGCGCCGATGCCGGCATCGACATCGGCCATACGCTGATTGGCATGCATTTGAAGCCGGTAGCGGTTCCCGTTCGGGTGCCAATCAAGCATGTCGGTTCGGCGTGCGTGACGTTGGCGAAAACGCGGCCGAAGCTGATCGGCGGCGCGCGGGCTGTCTACTCGTTGGAAAATCCGAACGATTCATGTTCTTTTTAGACCTTTTATTCACTTTTCCTTTGGATTTGCCGAGCGAAAGCTGATAAAATAAAAACGAATATTCATTGCGCATAAGGGGGAGCTAGTGATGAATCACTTGCCACAGCAAGATCCGCAAGTATTCGCCGCCATCGAACAGGAGCGGAAGCGGCAGCACACCAAAATCGAATTGATCGCGTCCGAAAATTTCGTCAGCCGCGCGGTGATGGAAGCGCAAGGGTCGGTGCTGACGAACAAATACGCCGAAGGCTATCCGGGCCGCCGTTATTATGGCGGTTGTGAATACGTGGACATCGTCGAAGAGCTAGCGCGCGAGCGGGCGAAGCAGCTGTTCGGGGCGGAGCACGCGAACGTTCAGCCGCACTCCGGAGCGCAGGCGAACATGGCCGTCTATTTCACCGTCCTCGAGCCCGGCGACACCGTGCTTGGCATGAACTTGTCGCACGGCGGCCATCTGACCCACGGCAGTCCGGTCAATTTCAGCGGCATCCAGTACAACTTTGTCGAATACGGTGTCGATCCGGAAACGCATGTCATCGACTATGACGATGTGCGCGAGAAAGCGCGCCTTCATCGGCCGAAGTTGATTGTCGCCGGCGCCAGCGCTTACCCGCGCGTCATCGACTTCGCCAAGTTCCGCGCGATTGCCGATGAAGTCGGTGCGTATTTAATGGTGGATATGGCTCATATTGCCGGTCTTGTTGCGGCAGGTGTTCACCCGAATCCGGTGCCGTACGCCCATTTTGTGACGACGACGACCCACAAAACGCTGCGCGGCCCGCGCGGAGGAATGATTTTATGCCAAGAGCAGTTCGCCAAACAGATCGACAAAGCGATTTTCCCCGGCATCCAAGGCGGCCCGCTCATGCATGTGATTGCCGCCAAAGCCGTCGCGCTTGGTGAAGCGCTGCAAGATGACTTTAAGGTGTATGCGAAACGCGTGGTAGAAAACGCCAAGCGGCTCGCTTCCGCTTTGCAAACGGAAGGGTTTACTCTCATTTCCGGAGGCACGGACAACCATTTGCTGCTTGTTGACTTGCGCCCGCAGCAGCTGACCGGGAAAACGGCGGAAAAAGTGCTCGATGAAGTCGGGATTACCGTCAACAAAAACACGATTCCGTACGATCCGGAAAGCCCGTTTGTCACGAGCGGCATCCGCATCGGCACGGCCGCCGTCACCACACGCGGCTTCGGCTTGGAAGAGATGGATGAAATCGCCGCCATTATCGGGCTCGCCCTGAAAAACAGCGACAGCGAACAGGCGCTTGGAGAAGCGCGTCAACGCGTGGCGGCGCTGACGGAAAAATTTCCGCTTTACCAAGACTAGCGGCGAAGGCCGCGGACGGGTCCTTCGGTTTCCGAAGACCGGCCGTGGGCACGACGGTGCACAACCCGCGTCCATCTGTTGGGACGCGGGCGTTTTCTTGTGCGGACAGCGGTGAACGACCGGGGCAAGCCGGCGCTCCGCGACCGTTGCCGCGCCGCGGCTGGCGAGCGCTTTCGCCAGTTGAACAGGCGCCGATTTTTCAGTAGAATGTATAGAAGTGTACCGCATACATACGGAAGAGGAGATGACCCATGGGAAAAGTGTACGTATTTGATCATCCGCTCATTCAGCACAAGCTCACGTACATTCGCGACAAACATACAGGGACGAAAGAGTTTCGCGAATTGGTGGATGAAGTGGCGACGTTGATGGCGTTTGAAATTACCCGCGACCTTCCGCTTGAGGAAGTGGAGATTGAAACTCCCGTCAGCAAGGCGAAAGCGAAGGTGATCGCTGGCAAAAAACTCGGCGTCATCCCGATTTTGCGCGCCGGCATCGGCATGGTGGACGGCATCTTGAAGCTCATCCCCGCAGCGAAGGTCGGCCATATCGGTCTGTACCGCGATCCGGAAACGCTCAAGCCGGTGGAATATTACGTTAAGCTGCCAAGCGATGTGGAAGAACGCGATTTTATCATCGTCGATCCGATGCTCGCAACCGGCGGTTCGGCAGTGGCGGCGATCGACGCGCTCAAGAAGCGAGGGGCGAAAAGCATTAAATTCATGTGCCTAATCGCGGCGCCGGAAGGAGTGAACGCGGTGGAAACGGCGCATCCGGATGTTGACATTTACATCGCTGCCCTCGATGAGCGGCTGAACGACCACGGTTATATCGTTCCCGGCCTCGGCGACGCCGGCGACCGGCTGTTCGGGACGAAATAAGGCTCTTAAGCGCCCCGCCGCGGAGCGGGGATTTGTTCGCGGTGAAAATGGTAAGCGTTTTCCCCGACCATCCGACCATCGCAAAGAGGCCAAAAATAAAATATACCATTATACAAGACAATTGTGAGAAAAAGATGAGAAATTGTCACAAATTATTAATATTTGCCCTGTGGAAACAAGGTTTTATGTGGGAACACATTGACATTGACCAAGCGGTATTGTATTCTTTACAAGGGGTAGATTGAGAAGGTTTTCATGTTGCAGTTAAAGGGTGTGCAGACCTATGTCCCCAAATCGGCGTCACCCCCTTCAAGCGATGGCGTTGATGTCGGCGATTGTGTCCCAATTGGTTGGTTGCGTCGTCATCGGCGTGTTTGGTGGCCGATGGCTCGATGGCAAGTTAGGCACGGAGCCGATCTTTCTGATCGCCGGTCTCTTGCTTGGCCTTGCAGCTGGTGTTTATGCCATGCTGCGGTTTATCAACCAATATTTCTCTGAGGAGTAAAGGAATGGATCATTTTCGAGCAATGCGCTTGCGGCATGTCAAGTACATATTGTATTTGCTCGCGATCTATACGCTTGGATTTGGATGGACGCCGTACAAAACCACCTTTCTGAGCTTGATTCTCGGCACGTCAATCGGTCTTCTGATCATCTGGAATTTAAGCTGGAAAATCGAAAAATTTGGGCAAGCGGTGACAGCGCGCAAGAAAGTGCGCACATTGGGCACGTTGACGCGGTTTTCGCTCGCTGCGTTGGCCGCCGTCATCGCATGGGCCTATCCACGCTATTTCGCCCCCGTGCCGACGATAGTGGGATTAATGACATCCTATCTTGTCATTGTAATAGATTTCCTCTTTCACAAATGGAAACATGACAAGCCGCATGAAAGCGAGGTGAATGATGATGGAGCATAAAGCGCCGCTTGTCAAATTTTTAGGCCTTACCTTTAATTTATCCGATATGTTGATGATCACGATCACCAGCTTGATCGTCTTCATCATTGCTGTGGCGGCTACTCGCTCGCTCCAATTGCGCCCGACCGGAATGCAAAACTTTATTGAGTGGGTGTTTGACTTTGTCAGGGGCATCATCAACAGCACGATGGACTGGCAAACCGGCGGCCGCTTTTTGACGTTGGGCGTGACGCTCATCATGTACGTCTTTGTGGCCAACATGCTCGGACTGCCGTTCTCCGTCCATGTGAACGGCGAGCTTTGGTGGAAATCACCGACCGCTGATGCGACCGTTACGTTGACGCTAGCCGTCATGGTCGTTGCCCTGACCCACTATTACGGTGTCAAAATGAAGGGAGCGGCCGAGTACGTTCGCGATTTTACCCGTCCGGTCGGCTGGTTGTTCCCGCTGAAAATCATCGAAGAGTTTGCCAACACGCTGACGCTCGGTTTGCGTCTTTTCGGGAACATTTACGCCGGGGAAATTTTGCTTGGCTTGCTGGCAAGCCTCGGCACGAACTATGGGGTGCTCGGGGCGGTGGGCGCGGCCATTCCGATGATGGTATGGCAAGCGTTCAGCATCTTTGTCGGCTGTATTCAAGCGTTTATTTTTACGATGTTAACAATGGTTTATATGGCGCATAAAGTCAGCCATGACCATTAATCTCCAGAATCATTTTACTACTGAAATTATAAGGAGGATATGTAGACATGAGTTTAGGTGTGCTTGCAGCTGCAATTGCGGTAGGTTTGGGAGCGTTGGGTGCCGGTATCGGCAACGGTTTGATCGTTAGCCGTACCATCGAAGGAATCGCGCGTCAACCGGAACTGCGTCCGGTTTTGCAAACGACGATGTTCATCGGGGTGGCCTTGGTTGAGGCGCTTCCGATCATCGGTGTCGTCTTCTCGTTCATTTACTTAGGTCGATAAGAAATTGGATGATGGAAAGTGATGGCGAAGTTCGTGTCAACGACCACCTTCGCCATTCCTTTATGTGCGATGTTGTACGATCGCGCCAGTGCGGCAGCTGTCGAAAGGAGTGAAACGCGGTGTTGTGGAACGCGAATGCATGGGTGCTCGGCGAAGCGGCGCATGGCATCAGCGGCGGCACGATCATTTACCAATTGCTGATGTTTATTATTTTGCTTGCTTTATTGCGCAAATTCGCTTGGCAGCCGTTAATGAATATCATGAAACAGCGCGAGGAGCATATTGCCAACGAAATCGATCAAGCGGAAAAACATCGCCAACAGGCGGAAAAACTGCTTGAAGAACAGCGTGAACTGATGAAGCAATCGCGCCAAGAGGCGCAAGCGCTCATTGAAAACGCACGCAAGCTCGCTGAAGAGCAGAAGGAACAAATCGTCGCCTCGGCTCGCGCCGAAGCGGAACGGGTAAAAGAAGCGGCGAAGCAAGAGATCGAGCGCGAAAAAGAACAGGCGATGGCTGCGCTTCGCGAACAAGTGGCTTCCTTGTCTGTCTTCATCGCCTCGAAAGTGATTGAAAAAGAGCTCACGGAGCAAGATCAACGCAAGCTGATCGAAGCGTATCTCAAAGACGTTCAAGAGGCAGGAGAAGCGCGATGAACAACGAAACGATCGCCAAACGGTACGCAGCCGCCCTGTTTCAAATCGCGCTCGAACAAGGGCAGCTTGACCGAATCGAGGAGGATATCAGCGCCGTGCGCCAAGCGTTGGCGGAAAACGGCGAGTTTTTATCGCTTCTTTCGCATCCGAAGCTTTCACTAGAGAAGAAAAAAGCGTTTGTCCGCGAAGCGTTCGCCGGCGTGTCCACTCCGGTGCAAAACACGCTTCTCCTTCTTCTGGAGCGCCATCGCTTCGGCCTTGTGCCTGAGCTGGCGAAACAGTTTCTCGCCCTCGTTGACGATGCGCGCGGCATCGCCAAGGCGGTCGCCTATTCGGCACGGCCCTTGACGGATGAGGAACTGCGGGCGCTCTCTGACGTTTTTGCGACAAAAGTCGGAAAACAGACGCTTCACATCGAAAATATCGTTGACCCGGAATTGATCGGCGGCGTCAAGCTGCGCATCGGCAACCGCATTTACGACGGCAGTGTCAGCGGACAGCTTGAACGGATCCGGCGGCAGTTGATCGGCTAACATTTGGAGATAGGGGTGAAAGGCATGAGCATTCGAGCGGAGGAAATCAGCGCGCTCATTAAGCAGCAGATTGAAAACTACGAATCGCAAATTCAGGTGAGCGACGTCGGCACCGTCATCCAAATCGGTGACGGGATCGCCCGCGCTCATGGGCTCGATAATGTCATGTCCGGCGAGCTCGTTGAGTTTGCCAACGGCGTCATGGGCATGGCGCTCAACTTGGAAGAAAACAACGTCGGTATCGTTATTTTAGGACCGTACACGGGCATTAAAGAAGGGGACGAAGTGCGCCGTACCGGACGGATCATGGAAGTGCCGGTCGGAGAGGCGCTCATCGGCCGCGTGGTCAACCCGCTCGGCCAGCCGGTTGACGGTTTGGGTCCGGTGGAAACGACCGAAACGCGCCCGATCGAAAGCCCGGCGCCGGGCGTTATGGACCGGAGATCGGTGCATGAGCCGCTGCAAACCGGGATCAAAGCGATCGACGCGCTCGTGCCGATCGGCCGCGGCCAGCGCGAGCTCATCATCGGCGACCGGCAAACGGGGAAAACGTCTGTCGCGATTGATACGATCATCAACCAAAAAGATCAAAACATGATTTGTATTTATGTCGCCATCGGGCAAAAGGAATCGACGGTCCGGACGGTTGTCGAAACGCTCCGCAAACACGGCGCGCTCGACTATACGATCGTCGTCACCGCTTCGGCGTCGCAGCCGGCTCCGCTTTTGTTCTTGGCGCCGTATGCCGGCGTATCGATGGGCGAGTATTTCATGTACAAAGGCCAACACGTGCTCGTGGTCTATGACGATTTGTCGAAACAAGCGGCGGCGTACCGCGAATTGTCGCTCCTGCTTCGCCGTCCGCCGGGCCGTGAAGCGTATCCGGGGGATATTTTCTACTTGCACTCCCGTCTGCTTGAGCGCGCAGCGAAATTGAGCGATGCGAAAGGTGCCGGTTCGTTGACCGCGCTTCCGTTCGTTGAAACGCAAGCGGGCGACATTTCGGCGTACATTCCGACGAACGTTATCTCGATTACGGACGGGCAAATTTTCTTGCAATCGGACTTGTTCTTCTCCGGCGTCCGCCCGGCGATTAACGCAGGGCTGTCCGTCTCGCGCGTCGGTGGGGCCGCGCAAATCAAAGCGATGAAAAAAGTATCGGGGACGCTCCGTCTCGACTTGGCGGCGTATCGCGAATTAGAGGCGTTCGCCCAATTCGGCTCCGACCTCGATAAAGCGACGCAGGCGAAACTCGCCCGCGGGGCGCGCACGGTGGAAGTGCTGAAACAAGACTTGCACCAACCGATTCCGGTCGAGAAACAAGTGTTGATCATCTATGCGTTGACGCGCGGCTTTTTGGATGACATTCCGGTTGAAGATGTGCGCCGTTTTGAAAAAGAGTTTTACTTGTGGCTCGATCAAAACGGCCAGCACTTGCTTGAACACATCCGCACGACGAAAGACCTTCCGAACGAGGAAGATATCAACAAAGCGATCGAAGCGTTCAAGAAAACGTTTGTCGTTTCCCAATAAGGCGATGGGGGCTGCTTTGCCCCCTTGCGCCTGTAGATCCCGTGCAGCAAAAAGGTGGTGAAACCTTTGGCGTCGTTACGCGATATTAAAACGCGCATCAATGCGACGAGAAAAACGAGCCAAATTACGAAAGCGATGGAAATGGTCTCGACGTCGAAATTGAACCGCGCGGAGCAAAATGCGAAATCGTTCGTTCCTTATATGGAGAAAATGCAAGAGGTCGTAGCCAATGTGGCGCTCGGGGCCGGCGGCGCATCGCACCCGATGCTCGTTTCGCGCCCGGTGAAAAAAACGGGCTATCTCGTCATTACATCCGATCGCGGTCTCGCGGGGGCGTACAACAGCAACGTGTTGCGTCTCGTCTATCAAACGATTCAACAGCGCCACGCTTCTCCCGATGAATATGCCATCATTGTCATCGGTCGCGTCGGGTTGAGCTTTTTCCGCAAACGGAATATGCCGGTCATTCTCGACATCACCCGCCTGCCGGATCAGCCTTCGTTTGCCGACATCAAAGAGATTGCCAGCAAAACGGTCGGCTTGTTCGCCGATGGCACCTTTGACGAACTGTATATGTACTACAACCATTACGTCAGTGCGATCCAGCAAGAGGTGACGGAACGAAAGCTGCTCCCGCTCACCGATTTGGCGGAAAACAAACAGCGCACGGTGTACGAATTCGAGCCGTCGCAAGAGGAAATTTTGGACGTGTTGCTGCCGCAGTATGCGGAGAGCTTGATTTACGGCGCGTTGCTTGATGCGAAAGCGAGCGAGCATGCCGCCCGGATGACGGCGATGAAGAACGCGACTGACAACGCGAACGAGCTCATTCGCACGCTGACGCTTTCCTACAACCGTGCTCGCCAAGCAGCGATCACGCAAGAAATTACGGAAATTGTCGCCGGAGCAAACGCCTTGCAATAGCGGACTAGCAAGTTAGGAGGGAAAACGATGACAAGAGGACGCGTTATCCAAGTCATGGGTCCGGTTGTAGACGTCAAGTTCGAAAACGGCCACTTGCCGGCGATCTACAACGCCCTGAAAATTCAACATCAAGCGCGCAATGAAAACGAAGTCGACATCGACTTGACATTGGAAGTCGCCTTGCACCTTGGCGATGATACCGTACGGACGATCGCGATGGCGTCCACAGACGGCCTCATCCGCGGCATGGAAGTCATCGACACCGGCGCGCCGATTTCGGTGCCGGTCGGCGAAGTGACGCTTGGCCGCGTGTTCAACGTGTTGGGTGAACCGATTGATTTGGAAGGCGACATTCCGGCTGACGCCCGCCGCGACCCGATTCACCGGCCGGCGCCCAAATTCGAAGAGCTGGCGACCGAAGTCGAAATTTTGGAAACGGGCATTAAAGTCGTTGACTTGTTAGCCCCGTATATTAAAGGTGGAAAAATCGGTTTGTTCGGCGGCGCTGGCGTCGGAAAAACGGTCTTGATCCAAGAGCTGATCCACAACATCGCTCAAGAGCACGGCGGGATTTCCGTTTTCGCTGGCGTCGGCGAACGGACGCGCGAAGGAAACGACTTGTACCATGAAATGAAAGATTCCGGCGTCATCAGCAAAACGGCCATGGTGTTCGGGCAGATGAACGAGCCGCCGGGCGCGCGGATGCGCGTGGCGTTGACCGGCTTGACGATGGCCGAATACTTCCGCGATGAGCAAGGCCAGGACGTACTGCTGTTTATCGACAACATCTTCCGTTTCACGCAGGCCGGTTCCGAAGTGTCGGCGCTGTTGGGGCGCATGCCGTCAGCCGTTGGTTACCAACCGACATTGGCGACGGAGATGGGCCAATTGCAGGAGCGGATCACCTCGACGGCGAAAGGCTCGATCACCTCGATTCAGGCGATTTACGTTCCGGCCGACGACTATACGGACCCGGCCCCGGCGACGACGTTCGCGCACTTGGATGCGACGACGAACCTTGAGCGGAAGCTCACTGAGATGGGGATTTATCCGGCCGTTGACCCGCTTGCGTCGACCTCGCGGGCATTGGCGCCGGAAATCGTCGGCGAGGAGCACTACCAAGTCGCTCGCCAAGTGCAGCAAACACTGCAACGGTATAAAGAGCTGCAAGACATCATTGCGATCCTAGGGATGGATGAGCTGTCCGATGAGGACAAACTTGTCGTCCATCGCGCCCGCCGCATTCAGTTTTTCTTGTCGCAAAACTTCCACGTGGCGGAACAATTCACGGGCCAACCGGGTTCGTACGTGCCGGTGAAGGAAACCGTACGCGGCTTCAAAGAAATTTTGGAAGGCAAATATGACCACCTTCCGGAAGAGGCGTTCCGCTTAGTCGGCCGCATTGAAGAAGTGGTGGAAAAAGCGAAAGCGATGGGTGTCGAAGTGTGACCCGGGATAGGGGGGTTGGACAATGAAAACGATCCATGTGAGCGTCGTCACTCCTGATGGCCCGGTATACGAGGACGATGTCGAGATGGTCAGCGTCAAGGCGAAAAGCGGCGAGCTCGGCATTCTGCCCGGCCACATTCCGCTTGTCGCCCCGCTGGAGATCAGCGCGGCGCGGCTGAAAAAAGGCGGAAAAACGCAATATATCGCCGTGAGCGGCGGCTTTTTGGAAGTTCGGCCGGACAAAGTGACGATTTTGGCCCAAGCGGCTGAACGGGCCGAAGACATTGACGTTCTGCGCGCCCAAGCGGCGAAAGAGCGGGCGGAGCGCCGCCTGCAAAGCCAGCAGGATGACATCGACTTCAAGCGGGCTGAACTGGCGTTAAAACGCGCCTTGAACCGTTTGAATGTCGCGGAAATGAAGTAAAAGCAGGGGAATGAGGATTCCCCTGCTTTTTTGCTTTTCTTCGCCACTAGCGGCGGAAATTGGCTAGCGGCAGCGCATCCCGCAGCTTGTAATGTTGTTGCGGCGATCCTCTGAAGTTTTGCTGACACGTCTGGATATAAATGTTATAATGGAATCGAGGGAATTATTGAAAAATTTCATCATTATTATCATACGTATGTAGTAAACCAGGAAGGGGGCGAGCTCGTTGAGCAACATCTATGCCAATAGTTATGCCATCGTTTTCGTCTTCCTTTGTCTTGGGGTGTTGCTTCCGGTTGGAGCGCTTACGCTTGGACGCTGGCTGCGGCCGCACGTGCCGAGTGAGGCAAAGGAGACCACTTATGAAAGCGGTAACAATCCGTTCCACGATTCCCGCATCCAGTTTCAAGTCCGCTATTACTTGTTTGCCTTGTTGTTTGTCATTTTCGATGTTGAGACGGTGTTTTTCTATCCATGGGCGGTCGTCTACGATCAACTCGGCTTATTTGCTTTGGTGGAAATGGTTCTGTTCATCACGTTGCTTGCCCTTGGCCTTATTTATGCTTGGAAAAAGAAGGTGTTACGATGGATGTGAAATGGGATGGCTTTTCATTGGCGGAGATGGAGGAGGTCAAGCGGAGCGTGTTTTTGACGACGCTCGAGCAGCTAAAAGGATGGGCGCGGAGCAACTCGCTTTGGCCTCTCACGTTCGGACTGGCCTGTTGTGCCATTGAGATGATGGCGGTGGGTGGAGCTCACTACGATCTTGATCGGTTCGGCTCGTTTTTTCGGGCCTCTCCGCGACAGTCGGACGTCATGATCGTCTCGGGCACGGTGACGAAAAAAATGGCCCCCCTTTTGCGGCGGCTGTATGATCAAATGCCCGAGCCGAAATGGGTGATCGCCATGGGGTCATGCGCGACAGCCGGCGGACCGTATGTCAAGTCGTACAGCGTTGTCACAGGGGTCGACCAGATCGTTCCCGTCGACGTGTACATACCAGGCTGTCCACCCAACCCCGCGGCGCTCATTTACGGCATTCATAAATTGAAAGAAAAAATTCGCTTGGAAGCCAAAACAGGGAAGAAGGTGCTGTAACCAATGGACGAGGAAAAAGATTTGGTCCAGCGAAAAAAGGAAGCGGCCGAGCGGGCGAAACAATTGGCGCGTGAACGGCTCGCCGCCAAGCGGGCCGCCGAACAGGCCCAGCCAGCCGCTGAACAAGGCCGGCGGCCAACGAATGAGACGAATGCGGACGCCGTTCCGTCCCCCGGCCCCATAAAAGAAGCGCCGAGAACGGAACCGCCGGCTTCCGCAGAAGATCTCGCTTCCGCAAAAAAACGAGCCGCTGAAGAAGCGCGGGCGAAGGCGGCGGAACTGCGAAGGCAGCGTGAGGCGGCAGCGATGGGAGCGCCGAGTGGTGACGACCTTGAGGCGGCGAAACGGAAAGCAGCGGAAGAAGCGCGGGCGAGGGCGGCCGAGCTGCGAAGGCAGCGTGAGGCAGCGAACGATGGTGCGGCGGACGAGGACCTGGAACTCGCGAAGAAAAAGGCGGCCGCGGCGGCCAAGGCGAAGGCTGCGGCGACAGCGCGGGCGGCCGCGATGGCGAAGCAGCAAGGCGATGCGTCTAAAGACGATGAGTTGGCGAAACAAAAAGCGGCCGCGGCGGCGAAAGCGCGAGCGGCCGCCATGGCGAAGCAACAAGGTGACGTCGCCGATGACGCAGCGAAACAAAAGGCGGCGGCCGCCGCCCGGGCGAAGGCGAAAGCCGCTGACGCTGACGGAGGGACGGAACAGCCGTCCTCCCCGTCGCCGAACGATCCGCTGCTTGAAAAATGTGTCCGCATCATTCGTGAGCATCTTGGTCGCGATGTGCTTGAAGACGCGTATATCAACCGGCTGGCGAAAGATGTGCCGACGCTTGTCGTAAAAAAAGAGGCGTACTACAAAGTCGCTGAGTTGTTGAAAAGCCATGAACAGCTCCGCTTTGACTATTTATCCGAGCTGCACGGCACCGATTACAAGACGCATATGGAAGTGTACGTCCACTTGTACTCGTACTCAAATCGGCAGCCGGTGGCGCTGAAAGTGAAAATCGAGCGCGACAACCCGGAAATTGATTCGCTCGTCCCGCTTTGGCCGGGGGCGAACTGGCCGGAGTGCGAGGCGTATGATTTGCTTGGCATCCGATTCCGCGGCCACCCGAACTTGATCCGCATCTTCCTAGGCGAGCAATGGGTCGGTCATCCGCTGCGCAAAGATTACGAGCCGTACGATGCGGAGGTGTGAGCGATGCTGCGCACAGAAGAAATGATTTTAAACGTCGGCCCCCAACATCCCAGCACCCATGGCGTGTTCCGCCTCATTTTAAAAATCGATGGCGAGATCATTCAAGAGGCGACGCCAGTCATCGGTTACTTGCACCGCGGGACGGAGAAGATCGCCGAAGGGCTGCAATACACGCAAATCATCCCGTATACCGACCGGATGGACTACTTGTCGGCGATGACGAACAACTATGTGCTTTGCCATGCGGTCGAAACGATGATGGGCATTGAAGTGCCGGAACGGGCCGAGTATTTGCGCGTTCTTGCGATGGAGCTCGGTCGGGTTGCCAGCCACCTCGTCTGGTGGGGGACGTATTTGCTTGACCTCGGCGCGACAAGCCCGTTTTTGTACGCATTCCGCGAGCGCGAAATGATTATTAATCTATTAAATGAGCTGTCCGGGGCGCGGCTGACGTTCAACTATATGCGCATTGGCGGCGTCAAGTGGGACGCGCCGGACGGCTGGATCGACAAGGTGAAACAGTTCGTTCCGTACATGCGCGAGAAACTCGCCGGCTACCATGAGCTTGTCACCGGCAACGAGATTTTCCGTGAACGTGTCACCGGTGTCGGGCGGTATACGAAAGAAGAAGCGATCAGCTATTCGTTAAGCGGCGTCAACTTGCGGTCGACCGGCGTGAAATGGGATTTGCGCAAAGATGAGCCGTATTCCGTGTATGACCGGTTTGACTTCGATGTTCCGGTGCGCGAAGGCGGCGACTGTCTAGCCCGCTATGAATGCCGAATGGCGGAAATCGAACAGTCGCTTCGCATCATCGAGCAGGCGTGCGAGCAATTTCCACCTGAGGGGCCGATCATGGGAAAAGTGCCCCGCATCATTAAGGCGCCGCCCGGCGAGACGTTCGTCCGCATCGAAGCGCCGCGCGGTGAAATCGGCTGCTATATTGCGAGCGACGGCAAAAAAGAGCCGTACCGCCTGAAATTTCGCCGCCCATCGTTTTATAACTTGCAAATACTCCCGAAGCTGCTCAAAGGGGAAAACTTGGCCAATGTCATCGCCATTCTCGGTTCGATTGACATTGTGCTCGGGGAGGTCGACGGATGATGGAGCAATGGCTTGAATCCGCCCCAAGCTGGTCGAACATCGCCCTCTTTTTCGGGCTTGGAGCGCTGCTGTTGGCGGTCGTGCTCGCCTTTGTCACCTACAGCATTTTGGCGGAGCGGAAAGTGATGGGGTTTATGCAAGGGCGTATCGGCCCGAATCAAGTCGGCGGCCGTTTCGGGCTTTTACAAACTGTCGCCGATGTGTTGAAGCTGCTTTTGAAAGAGGATACGATCCCGAAAGCGGCCGACCGCCCGCTGTATGTGCTGGCCCCGGTGATTGCGTTTGCGCCGTCGTTTATGGTGTTGGCGGTCGTGCCGTTTACCGATGTGTTCCGGTTCGCTGATCTCGGCGTTGGCCTTTTGTATTACATTGCCGTTTCCGGATTAACGATCGTCGGCGTCATCACCGGGGGCTGGGCATCCAACAACAAATATGCGCTGCTTGGCGGGATGCGGGCAGCGGCGCAAATGATTTCATACGAAATTCCGCTCGTCATGTCGGCGCTTGGCGTCGTGCTTTTGGCCGGAAGCATGAATTTGGTCGACATCGTCAACGCGCAACAAGACGTCTGGTTCCTTTTCGCCCAGCCGTTGGCGTTTTTGATTTTCCTCATCGCCGCGGTGGCTGAGTTGAACCGGACGCCGTTTGACTTGCCGGAGGCGGAGTCCGAGCTGGTCGCCGGCTTTCATGTGGAATATTCCGGATTTCGCTGGGCGTTTTTTATGCTTGCTGAGTATGTGTACATGTTTGCGATGGCCGCCTTGATCACAGTTTTGTTCCTCGGCGGCTGGCATCCGGTCGCCTTTCTCGGCTGGATTCCCGGAGCGGTTTGGTTTGCTTTGAAGTTTTGTGCGGTTGTGTTCGTCTTCATTTGGTTTCGCGCCACGTTCCCTCGCGTGCGCGCCGACCAGCTAATGGAGTTCGCCTGGAAAGTGTTGCTTCCGCTTTCGCTCGCCAACATTGTGCTGACGGCGGTGGTGAAGGCATGGTTTTTCTAGAAGATTGGCGAAAAATCGCTGCTTGCCTTGATCGATGATGGAACACGTGAACATAGAAGCTGATGCAACTAGTTTTTCTATTTGAGAAACGATTCTGAGAAGCGGTTGCGTGAGTAAATCACCGCCCTTCTAGAGGGCTGGTGAAAAACGGTTGTTTCTTTTGAGCAATGGGGGAGCGTTTGAA
>JAAROH010008045.1_pt1 | contig 17244 bp, 14 predicted proteins | sample 7248631 | NCBI WGS metagenome assembly JAAROH01 (sample SAMN09772309, study PRJNA484901) | compost metagenome | isolation source: Vermicomposting unit | place: India
CATGCCCAGCATTTGGTTTTCTCTTCATCCTTTGATTGATTTTTCGAACATGCGTATCATCCTAAAAAATTTTATACCGCTAACCTGACGGGTATGGTCTCCGTCCCTCTTTGCCACCTTATTATTGCAACTGACGTCATATCGCTTGCTTCTCATATTTTTCGGCATTGCCTTTCAATAGTTTCAACTCCTGCCCATCGATGCTTAAATCAATCAGCACCCCATTGAAAATATCTTCATTTGTCTTTTTATCATTCGACTGCAAATATCGTACGCGATACCACTTTTGTCCGTATTGAAAATACATATACCGCCCTTTTGCAAAGTCAAACCAAAACTTAACCCGTTCTCCGTTCACTGTTTTCCAGACGTAGCCCCATGCCCTTTTTTGAGGGAAATTTGTCATTTTTGGTCGGCCTGAATTGATGACTTTGTAGAATAGCTTGTTTTTCACATCGTACAGTATCATGATCTGCTGCCTCCTTTTATCATCTATTACTACATATATAGAAGCAGCGGCAGAAAATTAGACTTCTTTTTTAGAAAGTAGCGGCATGTATGCAGTTCCTATCAGGCATGATCTCATGCACATTATCCTGTTGATTGCTCCCTTTTGTTGATTAGCTCCATAATCATGCGCACGAAAAACGATAGGATAAAGATGGTTATAAACGAATCCATCCATGTCCATGTATGATAGTTAATTAAATCTGTATATTTTTCACAAAGAACCTCAATGATCGTTAAAGCAGCGGTATATAATGTGCATTGCACGATAATGCCCAGAAGGCGAGAATGATAAGAGGTTTGGTAAAAATACACACACATGATCGGATACAGAAAGTATTCAAAAAGAATGCTCGTGTCGAAATATTGGCCTAAAAACCTTACAGGGTATTCAACCAATTTTCCTTCTGCAACAATAACGCCAAAAAATGAGGAAAAATAGGCTTTCAATAAGAACACTAAAAGCGTGTCTTTGATTAGCGGTTTTCTCAGACTAAAACAAAGTAAGGCAATGCCAATCATCAGCAATGCCCACAAAAGGATTCTGTCCATGGATTCATCCATCTCCTATGATTGATTTGCATATCGTTTAGTATGGACAAGAGAAAAATGGAATATTTCTGAATAAATGAAAATGCCGCTTAAGCACTGATTTGGTTGTTTCACTAACTCGTGGCTCAAATAGACAAAAGATGCGCTTATTGATCTCTAAATACGATCATGCCGCAAATCATCGGAATGATCATTAACATTGCGACGGTTAGAGTAGGTATCGGCAGCCGGTTTGCGAATATTGCACCCATCCCTCCCAGAAAACCGCCTATAATAAAAGGAATGGCAGTTTTTGTCTTGTCCGCATTTGGTTTTGCGTGATACCATGCGTCCCATACGCAATAAACATAAAATCCAGGGTAAAATAACATGTAGTCAAAATGGGTCACCTAGATAGCCTGTTGATGTAATCCGTTAAAATCAAGGTGAATGGCTTCGTTTATATGTCCGAATGCATTATCAAAGTGTTCCACAATGACAAAGAAGACACCCTTTATGAATTGACCATTATATATTTGCCCAAATCCAGGCATCAGAATTGAAAATAAAGCAGCAATGTTTCTCATCGTATCCCCTTTCATTTTCTGGAAGTGGAAATCATCATCGTTTGTTACTTATATTTCCTTATGAGCGAGTTCAGTATGTATATGATGTTTTGGGTTGGATACGAATTTTCTCATTCATGGATACCGCATTGATAAAAGTGCTCACCCAAACACGGTGATGGGCCATAAAAACAATTATGAACGATTCATCCCGTGCATGGATGAATGCCGCGATTAAGATAATGGGTCTTGCGTTTTGGTCTTGGAGGGGGAAAGGAGAATTTGAATGGCGGCATTGTCTAGATTGGCGGTGATGTCATCCAATTTCCCAGCCCATGTGAGATTATCTTGTTTGGGAGTTGGATAAAGAAGAAGTCGCCAACTAATAACATTGATCATAAAGACAAATCCTTTAAATCGATTATCGTTTCCCAAAGACGATGATTCATTTTTCGATAGAGGGCAGAAAAGTGCACATTTCAAACAAGGGAAAAATCTTGTAGAATATGTAAAGAGAAAATAAAAATAGGAGAGGGTATCATGCCAGTATACAACAAACTTGTCCGTGATAAGATTCCACAAATTATTGAACAAACGGGAAAGACATTTACAACGAGAATATTGGAAGATGACGAATATCGCAAAGAGCTGCGAAAAAAAGCATTTGAAGAATTAGAAGAATATATGAATGCGAGTGATAATGAAACAGCGCTGGAAGAATTGGCGGATGTGCTGGAAATTATTCATGCTCTTGCCGAATGCCACGGATCGTCGATCGAACGCGTTGAACAAATTCGAGCGGAAAAAGCAGAGAAGCGGGGAGGATTTAAAGAAAAAATCTTTTTAGTCGAGGTACACGATGAGTAAGGTCGAATTAATTCAACGCAATCTTATCGAAAAGATACAGGAACATATCGAAACATCGTCAACCATATACATATTGACCTCGTTCGTGATGAAATCGGGTGTCCGCCTGCTGAAAGAAACATTGAAAAAAGCGGCGGAACGAGGGGCGGATATTAAAATTTGCGCTGGCGATTATCTCTTTGTCACCCAGCCGGAAGCGCTTCGTGAGCTGATCTCTATTCATCCGGACATCGAAGTTCGTTTATGGCGAAGCAGGGGAGTATCTTTTCACCCGAAAGCATATTTATTTGAAAATACAACGAACGGCTATTTTATTGTCGGCTCATCCAACTTATCGAAATCGGCGCTGACAGAGGGAATCGAATGGAACATCGGGCTGGATAAAACTGTCGATGAAAACGTATTTGCAGAGTCAATGGAAGAGTTTTTGAAGCTGTTTTACGCTGATGAAACAGTACAAGTGAACGAAGAGACATTAAAGGACTATGAAAACCAGTATCATGACTATCACCAACGGCATCCGAATCTTGCGCGAACGTGGGCGGAATCGGAAGAAGTTGAATTAATGCTTCCAGTGGATAAAGCGGAGACGGAAATCAATGAACGTGATCATGACGTAATTTACGATCCAGCAACGGTCACATACGAAACGATTCAGCCGCGCTTTGCCCAAGTGGAAGCGCTCGAGCGGCTGGAAGCGGCTTACGAAGAAGGCTACGACAAGGCGATGGTTGTCATGGCGACAGGACTTGGGAAAACGTATTTAGCCGCATTTTTTGCCCGCAATTTTCAAAAAGCGCTGTTTATCGCACATCGTGAAGAAATTCTTCGTCAGGCGAAAAAATCGTTTCAACGCGTAATGCCTAACAAAACGTTTGGCATTTATGACGGAAACGTGAAAGAAAAAAAAGCTGATATAATCTTTGCTTCGATTTTTACGTTAAGCATGAAAAAACATTTAGAAGCATTCGCCAAAGATGCCTTTGACTTGATTGTGATTGACGAATTTCATCATGCTGCCGCTCGTTCGTATCAGCGAGTACTGAATTATTTTCAGCCAAAATTTTTACTTGGGATTACGGCAACGCCAGATCGCAACGATAATAAAGATGTATATGCCATTTGCGATGGCAACGTGGCGTACAAAATTGATTTTATCGAAGCGGTGCAGCGGGGATGGCTTGCTCCTTTCCGCTATTACGGTGTTTACGACGATACGGATTATTCCAAGATCAAATGTGGCTTGGCAACCGCTATGATGAAACAGAACTGCTTCAAGTGCAGCTAAGAGAAGAAATGGCGGACAAGATTTTAAAAGCATGGGAGAAATATAAGAAAACAAGAACGCTTGTATTTTGTTCATCGATCAAACAAGCCGACTTTTTATCCGAATATTTTCGAAAACGAAATTATCGAACGGTCAGCCTTCACTCCCAGCAGACAGACATTCCGCGCGATCAAGCTATCGCGATGCTGGAAAAAGGGGAATTAGATGCTATTTTCACGGTGGACTTATTTAATGAAGGCGTTGATATTCCATCAGTGGATACATTGCTGTTTGTCCGGCCGACAGAATCGCTCACCGTGTTCACCCAGCAAGTCGGCCGCGGACTTCGGTTGCATGAAGGAAAGGATTATTGCGTCATAATCGATTTAATCGGGAATTATCGCAATGCAGACGTGAAATTAGCGTTGTTTGATACGGAACGTGGGGAAGGTAAAAAGAAAAAAGCGTCACTGATCCCAACTGTTCCAGAAAATTGTTCGATTCACCTCGATGTACGAGCAATTAATCTATTAGAGGAAATGCGGAAAAAACGCCAGCCGCGTCGTGAGAAACTATTATTTGACTATCAACAACTAAAACAGGAACTCGGTTATCGCCCGACATACTTGCAGCTTCATCTCTATGGAAGAAGTGAGGCGTCTGAATATAAATCAGAGTTTAAATCGTATATCGGGTTTCTTTATTGGGCTGGGGAGCTGTCAGAACGAGAGAAAGAAATTTTCTCAAAGTATGAATCATGGTTAGTGGAAGTAGAACGCACTCCGATGACAAAAAGCTACAAAATGGTTGTTTTACAGGCGATGCTTCAACGGGGTTCTTCACGATGGCATTTGCCGATTACGCCGCAAGAGGCAGCACCATTTTTCCATCGCTATCTAACCGAGAAAGAATACCGGAAGCGCATTGATTTTTCAGACAAGGAAACAAAACGGCTATGGGTTTACGATGAAGAAAAAGTAAGCAAACTTATCGCTAGAATGCCGATGTCGAAATGGAGCGGAAGCTCGAACGGTCTCCTTTCCTTTGAAAACGGCGTCTTTTCTCTTCATTTTTCGATTGCAAAGGAAGACGAAGAGATTTTATACCAATGGACGAAAGAGATTTGCGAGTATCGGTTGCATGTGTATTTTGAGAGAAAAAGCAAGATATAAAAGACAATGTAAACAGAAGCTGAGCAGTGCTTCTGTTTTTTGACATAATTCGACAACATTTTTCTTGTAATTTCGATATGATATTTTATAGGTGATTTGTACTATATTGAATGCGTGGAAAAACAGAAAAAGAATACATCAATACACATCTTAAAAATCACAGACAGTTGCAAAAAATAAGGTACTATTATGATTTGATTTTATAGCACTGTTAGAAATTTTGATTCAGACTATTTCTAAAATTATTATTTGGTTATTAGGAAAATATATTGAAGTTGTCCAATGGTAAATAATTTATCTTTAACGTTTTCAACCATATATGATAACTAGTTATCAAAATATAAAATTATGATGAGGGATGGAAATGATTCATAAAGAGTTGCAACTTTTTCTTGAAAACAATGTTCATCCATTACCTTCATGGATTATATTTGCTTTTTCCTTAGGAGCCTTTTTGCATGAAAAAGGCATAGAAGATAATAAGAGTAGTCATATAGTTGTTTCTGTGCCAAGTGAACAATATTTTGCTTTGTTTGCAGCTGTAGGAATAGCAGATAAAGTATTTCGTAAGCCAAGAAACCTACAGTCAATTCGTCAACAGATATTGAACTTAAAAAAAGGCAACAGAATTATTTATCAAGATAAAGACCTTGCCCGAAGAGCTTCCGTTATATCGGTGGAACCCAGTCCTGTGATTGAAGGAGAATTTATATTGTTCATCCAATTTGGAAATATTAAACTGGGAATACCTGAACAACAATGGATGGAAAAAATTATTTTATTAGAAGAAGAATATACTGAGATTAAAAGAAGTAGAAAAGTAAGTGAAAATTATCAATTAAGAATTTCCAGCCCTTTTATGCAAAATATCTATTCTAGCGAACAATTAAGCAGAGCTTCCTTTTATCCGGGAGATTATTTTTATATTGTTGGAGATAAAGAGGATTTCATCGAAATGATGTCAGAAAAGTGTTTGTTTAAAAATGGACAAAAAGGAACCATCAGTGATTTTTTGTATTTGGAAAACTTGCAAAATAACAACAGCTATTCTAATGGCAAGTTTTTTTCGTCCCGAATTAAAAATACTCATGAAGTTAATGAAAACGTACCTGTTTTATTTTCTAACGCATTGAGTTACAGAAAACAAATTAGACTATTTCATAAGAATCCAAGTCTAATAGTTATAGGGAGATCAGAGCATGAAAACCATATTGATGAAACAATGTCTGATATATCTCGGAGAGTGCTTTTAGGTAATACAGAAATCATTACTGAGGAATTAGTTAATTATGTTAAAAACTATGGGATTTCTATTCCAGCAGGTATTGAGTTGTTTTCATGGAGGGAACAATATTGTTAAGAGACATATGTAAATTATATACGAATTTTGAAAAAAATATTTATTTAAAATCTGTAAAATGTAGTGAACTTTTTTCGCTGGCAGAACAGTTAAGCAGTTTTAATAGAGAAATTATCGAAAAGGCTGATAAGGACACGCAATTGTTAGAAATTTATAATTATTTAAGCGGAATTTTTTTCACTCTATGTAGAAGTTTTTTGCCGTATTCTCATGTCATTAGTAAGAATAATGAAAAAGAGATTATTCACAGATTATTGGGTATAAAGAATAATTATCCTTATTTTTTCGATAAGTTTGGAAAAACTTTGGCAATGTCATTTAAAGAGGTACTAGAAACAGAACATAATTATATGACTGAATTTTTATGTGACCATATTAATAAACATCAAACTCGTTCATATAAAATTGCTTTAGTGACCAAAAGATCATTATCTCCTGAAGAAAAGGAATTACTTAATCAAAAAATCAGCTCGATTCTTAATGTTACTTATTATACTGAAAATAGCTTCAGGAAAAGTGCTAAAGTATTCGATGAGGTAATATTTGTTGGGAGCCCTAGCTATTTTGGTTCTTTTGCTGTCAATACTTTAAAAGCATATCACACATACTTTGTTTTCTATGAAATGTTTTCGGATAATTTAAAACTAAAATCTCCCTTTCTTAATTCTGATATTTATCAACAGAATATTATCAGTACGATTAATTTAAATGTTAAAATACATAAAGATGTAGAAAAAACGCATAAAATAGAATTTAATGAAGATTACTTAGTAAAATCTTCTATACAAAAAGTTTTGGAAGAACAAAATACAAATACATCAGATGATGTACATCATTTAGTTAAAGCTACTGTTGTTTTATTAGAAAATGATCGTTTTTTATTCGTTTCTGATGAAACAAAAATTCGAGTGCTAACTCCCAATATAAAAAAAGATCGTGTTATTGTTAATCAAATTACGTTAAAAGATTTGGAAGAAGATGATTTTATTATTATAAGAAATGAGAGAGATAATAGTTTAATTGCTGAAGTAGCAGATCAAGAGATTTTGAAGGAAGAAGCTAAATATCTCCGAGCATTGCAGAAAAAATGGAAAAAGAGACTTCGTTATAATGTATCAAAAAAAGGCATCATGCGTGTTAGCGAAATTTTAACAAATAGATATAAAATGACAACGGCTTCACCACAAACTGTTCGTTTTTGGTGTAATGAAGAGTCCATTTGTCCGACGGAGCTACCTGTATTATTACAGGCTTTAAAGTTTGACGAAAATGAGGTAATTCTTATTTACCAAGCAATGAAACAAATTCAAATAACTCATCGTGAAGCGGGTAGGATCATTTCAAGAAAACTGATGAAAGAAATTAAACCTGATATTTTTGAAGAATTACAGCAAAAAGGATCCATTACATTTAAATCTTCCAATTTTAATGGAGCTTCTTTTAACATTGAACGGGTTGTTGCGATCAATCGTTCAAAACATTATGATGTACTGCAATCCAATTTAATGAAGGTATATCATAGATATTTATAAAGAAGGGATGTGATTTTATGCCGATTACATTGGAAAATTCACTGTGCAATCGCCAACATTTAATTGATAGTGTAAAGGAAGAAATTGTAGGTCCTGGGAAAATAAGAGATAATTATATATTATTTAATCCAATAGGAAATTCAGTGTTTGAGTCGAAAAATGAATTATATACGCCACACTATTGGTTAGTAGCAGGAACAAAAGAAGAGATTCTCCAAAGAGAAACTCCTTCACAACGATATGTGAGCGGCATGTTATTTCCTGTAGGCACCATGACAAATGATGATGAAACTACAGAAATTATTATAAAAGACAATGAAAATGACGATGATGCTTTAGATAAAATGTTTGAATATAAAGATGACATCGAGGCAACGGAGTCAGAAGGAGATATAGAGTTATTTCCTCAGAAAAATGATTTTATGCCTTCTTCGATTGGAATGACTTTCTGTATTGATAAAAATGTCCCTAATTTGAAGGTAGTCATAAAAGGCGGCTCTTATAAACCACACAAAGTACGAGTCAGAGGAGAAAACAACAGCTATACTTGGTGGCTCAGAGAAGGAGTCAAAGGTGAACTTTATATTTCAACCAAGGAGCTTAATACCTATAAGCATATAAGCTATCATGTTGATTTATTTAATGCAAAGCGCGAAAAAGCGAGTCAGTTTAATGTTCAAGTTCAGGCACGTCTTCGTGAAATTAACAGCTTTTTTATTATAACTGTTAGTGTAACAAACCGATCTGACTCAAATGGTATAGACCGTGATCAAGTAACTTTGTTTCAAGCGGAATTATCAATCGAAACACCAGGAAGTTATAGCTTTTCTCCGTATCCAAAGCTTTATCAATTAAACAATAACTTAAGTGAAGAAGATGCTTCGGCGGATCTTCTTTATCGGAATGAACATATTTACGCTTTAGGACATGGATGTGCAACCGATTGGGATCAGAAAGCGGAGAAAGTAAAGGTTATTCGAACAACATTTATACCTGAATATGAAACAATGAGCATGACTCCGGATATTGAAACTGAAAACGGAAAACTGACAATTAAAATGAGCGATCTTGCGGGACTATCCTCTAATACGCATCCTAAGGACATATTATATCCATTAATTCAGGACTATGAAAATTGGATAAACCGAAAGGAAACGGAAATCACCTCGCTTCCGTCGCCTTTGCAACCGGTGGCAAAAAAACATATGGAATTATGTAGGGAAAGTTTGAAACGTATGAAAAGGGGATTAAAATTGCTGGAGGATCCTCAAATTCTTCGCGCTTTTCAATTAGCAAACTTAGCAATTTTACTTCAGCAGGAGAATGGCAAAGAAAAACGTAACGGTTATGTTCTTATGGATGAAAAGAACATAAAATTGGAGTTTGATAAACCAATAGAAAAAGTGCTTAAGGACGAAAAAAAACTAGTAAATGCATCCAATACTTGGAGGGCTTTTCAGATTGCTTTTTTTCTACTGTCAATTGAATCTTTAGCTGACGAAACAAGCATGGATCGGGAAATTGTAGATTTAATTTGGTTTCCTACTGGCGGGGGAAAAACCGAGGCCTATTTAGGAGTCGCAGCTTTTCAAATGATCCTAAGACGGTTGCGAAATCCATCAGATGCTGGTGTAGATGTTATGATGCGATATACTCTCCGTCTTTTAACTGCGGATCAGTTTCAGCGGGCATCCCGTCTAATATGCGCGTTGGAGTATATTCGACGTAAATATGCGCCGGAACTGGGAGATATCCCTTATTCAATTGGAATTTGGGTGGGATCTAAGACTACTCCAAATAAAAATAGAGTAGCTTTAGAAATGTTGAAAAAACTTGCTAAAGATAAAAGTGGAAATCAGTCTTTTATTGTACATTCTTGTCCTTGGTGTGGGGCTCACTTAGGACACTATCTTTCTAAAGGTGGTAAAGATAAAAAGCGTTTTTTTATTGGATATAAAGAGAAAGATCAAAAATTAGTTATTCACTGTCCAGATAGAAATTGTGATTTTTATAAAGAATTGCCAATTTATATAGTAGATGAAACTATTTATGAAAAACGTCCTACATTTTTAATCGGAACGATCGATAAATTTGTTCAGTTGGTTTGGGAACCAAAAGCAAGATCATTATTTGGCATAGACAACAAGGGAAATCATTTTATTTCTCCACCGTCACTGATTATACAGGATGAATTACATCTAATTTCTGGACCATTAGGCACCTTGACTGGTTTATTTGAAGCTCTGATTGAAGAACTGTGCCTTAAAAAGATTGGTAAAAAAACTATTAAACCCAAAATTATTGCGGCAACAGCTACAATAAAACATTTTGAAGAACAAGTTTTAGCGTTATTTGGACGTGAAAAATCCAGGCTATTTCCAAGCCCAGGTTTGGAACACGATGATTCTTTCTTTGCAAGACCAGCCAAAGATAAAAGTGGAGAATTAATGCCTGGAAGAAAATATGTAGGTGTTTATACAACGACTGTTGGTAGTATGATGGCACAAGTTATGACATTTTCCTCTATTTTACAAGCTAGTAATGATATTAAGGAAGATGAAAGAGATCCTTATTGGACATTGTTAGCATTTTATAATACTCTTCGTGAGTTAGGCGGCGGTTTGACTCTTGCGCAGACAGATATTCCACAATATTCAAGAGCAATGCAAATGCGTAAAGGAAGTGTTGAAAAAACCAGATATATAAATAATTTCATTGAATTGACATCAAGAAAACAAAGTTATGAAATTTCCAAGACTATTGATGATTTAAAATACAGTTATAATCCAGACAATAATAAAAATAAAGCAATAGATCTTTGTTTCGCTTCCAATATTATTGAAGTTGGCGTTGATATAGATCGCCTTTCGGTTATGGCTATCATTGGACAGCCTAAGACAACAGCGCAGTATATCCAAGTCAGTGGTCGTGTTGGGAGACGTTGGTGGGAAAGGCCAGGATTAGTTTTTACAATTTATTCAAATACAAAATCTAGGGATAAATCTCATTTTGAACATTTTAGGGATTATCATCAAAAATTATATGCACAAGTGGAAGCAACAAGTGTGACTCCGTTCTCGGATTCTTGTATGGACAGAGGACTTCCAGCAGTAATAGTTGGGTTTATAAGACAGGCATTAACATTGGATGTAGCTATTACTCCAGACAGAAAAGGAATTAAGAGATATTTGGAAGAGAAAATACTTCCATTCTATGAAAGATTAGTAAAAAGAGCAGAATTGATAGATGCTGAACAGGTTAATGAATTAAAGGATAGGTTCAAGAGAATTTTAAAAAATATATTAGAAGGCAATTATACGTCTTGGAAGGTGGACGCTAAAGTAAAGGGATTTATGTATCCTGCAGGATCTACTATTCCAATAACACTGAAACATTCAGCAATACCTATGATGAATTCCATGAGAAATGTTGATGCAGAGTGTCGAGGATTAATTACAGATTTATACATTTCAAACACAGATGATGGTGTGAATAGTTCATGGGAGGAGTTATTTAAATGAAAGATTTACCTTTACGAAGAGGGCAACTAGTTACAACATTTGGTCCGGGATCTCTTGTCGTCAGCCCGGAAGGAGAAACAGCAATTATAGGCGCTATAGATAAATGGTATTATGATAAACATGGCAATCGATTAAATTCATTGCATGAATATGAAGTACAAGAACCAAGGTTAAAATCGCTATTGAAAGTTAACAAGCTTTTTCTTCCCCCTGATTTTAGATCAGGAAGTCAATATAGAGGGGAAGGAAATGCGATACAACAAACAAATACTGACGTATATATACCTTTATTGCGTTTCCCAACATGGCATTACTGTCCAAAATGTAAAACTTTATACCAATTACCACTCTCATCACGCACAAGTTGGTATCACTGCAGAGAATGTAATAAATTAACTAAAATGATTCAAGTACCTTTTGTCATTGTGTGTGAGCATGGTCATATCTCAGATTTTCCTTGGCGCGAATGGGTGCATAAAAATGAAAATACTCTTTGCGAAGGAACACTGAAACTAGTGTCAACCGGAGGAACAACATTAGACTCTCTGAAAGTTGGATGTAGCTGCGGAAAAGATCGTTCCCTAAAAGGGATTATGATAAAAAATAAGGGAGATAAGCAAAATAATAAAAGCGCTCTAAGCGTTATGCTAAATGAAGAAGATGAAAAAGAGTATACTTGTCCGGGAACAAAGCCATGGTATGGTTCCTTAGAAGAAAAAGATGAATGTTCTGCATATCCTGTTGCTGTTTTAAAAAATTCTATCAATGTGTATTTTCCTGTTAAAGTCAGTGCTATTCATATTCCTGGTGATAGGAGTGCTGAAATTGAATATCTAATTAATTTATTTGAAAAAAGAGGTATAACAAGCTCTTTGCTTGAGACTCATGAAACTATGAATGGAAAAATTGAATTTATAAAAAAATTATGTCCACCTGAAATTAGTGATTACACAGATTCAGATATCGAGAGAGCAATTATCTATATTCAGCAAGGAGATATTAGTCAGGAGCAGGAGAATAATCAACCGGAATGGATAGAACATCAACTGCGCGAAAAAGAATTTGAAACTTTATCAGAAGAGGTTGATCATTCCGAAAATTTAAAAGTCCTAAAAGAATGGCAATGTAATGAGATAGATGAAACAGATATAAGAACTTTTTTTAGTAAAGTGAATCGGGTTACGAAATTAAAAGAAACTATTGTTTTGACAGGATTTAACAGACTTCAAACAAATATTGAGCATCTAAATATATTTGAAATAAGAGAAGGAAGAAAATTACTGTTCAAAGATCCAGATGCTCCGGAAAACAACTGGCTTCCTGCATATAAAGTATATGGAGAAGGTATATTTTTCACCTTGAATACAGAAAGACTGAAAATTTGGGAAGAACAGCCCAGTGTCCGAGAATATTATAAAAAATATTTAGAACGTTATCGTAACAGCAATCATTTTATTGATAGTAGTATTTATAATCCTAGATTTGTTTTACTTCATACTTTATCACATATTCTGATCAATGAATTGTCATTAACATGTGGATATAATACGGCTTCCATTCGCGAAAGATTATATTTACATGAAACTCAGTCCGGAGTTCTTATTTATACTTCCTCCGGAGACAGTGATGGTACTTTTGGTGGACTTGTTCGGATGGGACTAACAAAAAACTTTTTCTCGGTTGTTTATAGAGCCTTGGAAAAAGCTAAATGGTGCAGTTCTGATCCAGTATGTACAGAAATTGGAATGTCTTTAGGTCAAGGATTGAATCGACTAAATGGTGCAGCGTGTCATAGTTGTGCCTATCTTCCTGAAACTTCATGCGAATTGCAGAATTTATCATTGGATCGTTCCTTATTAATTGATCAGGAAATAGGATTTTTTAATACAATATAATTACTTTTTTCTGTGATAGCACTATATATTAATTGACAAAATTGGACAAATGTGAAATATTTATACGAGGTTTAGCTCTTCACCATAAAATTACTTAATTTTTCGCTAGAAATTTGTTAAAGATCATCTGGATAATGACCGTATAAATAATTAAATGAAACAAACAGAGAATGAAACACTATTTGCAAAAAATTAATTGTTTGTTGAGTACATATTATGGTGATGTCAAATTAAAAATATTTGGTAAATCGTCAAATTAAATTAATTGATATCATGACTTATGATTCCTCCAATACCACATGGTGTAGTATTGCCAATATTTCAGAAAGACAGAGACGTTGGAGGGGAAAAAATGATATTTCGTAAAGGAGAACTGTTTTGTGGCCCAGGAGGACTTGCTTTAGGTGCAAAGTGGGCAAAAGTAACTGATGAAAACGGAAATATTTACAAGATTAATCATGCTTGGGCAGTTGATTACTGTGAATCAGCATGTAAAACTTATCGTAGGAATATTTGTGGTAATCCAGATGATCCTACTGTATATGTAAAGGATGTCAAGGATTTGGATATTGAGAGTTTACCTCCAATAGATGCATTCTCTTTTGGTTTTCCTTGCAATGATTATAGCATTGTGGGAGAACAAAAGGGTATAGAGGGAAAATACGGTTCACTTTATACCTATGGGATAAAAGTCATTAATTATCACAATCCTTTATTTTTTGTAGCAGAAAATGTAGGTGGACTTAAGAGTGTAAATGACGGGAAGGCTTTTATTCAGATATTAAGAAAACTATCTGAAGCTGGAAAAGGATATAAGCTTGTTCCTCATTTATATAAGTTCGAAGAATATGGAGTGCCGCAGACTCGTCACCGAATTATTATTGTGGGTATCCGTAGTGACCAAAATGTAGAGTTTAAAGTTCCCGCGCCGACAACGCCAGATTGTTACATTACTTCGAGAGAAGCTATTACTAATCCGCCAATACCGGCAGATGCACCGAATCATGAATTTACTCGTCACAAAGCAAAAACAGTTGAAATGTTGAAATATATACCTCCAGGAGAAAATGCATGGTATGAAGGAATTCCTGAAGAACTTCGACTAAAGGTAAAACGCACTCGAATGAGTCAAATTTATAGAAGACTTCATCCTGATCATCCTTCATATACTATAACAGGAAGTGGCGGGGGAGGTACTCATGTATACCATTGGGAAGAACCAAGAGCATTAACGAATAGAGAAAGAGCTAGGTTACAAACTTTTCCTGATGATTTTATTTTTGAAGGAAGCAAAGAAAAAGTACGTCAGCAAATTGGAATGGCTGTTCCTCCAAAAGCAGCAAAAGTTATTTTTGAGGCAATATTAAAAACTTTTGCCGGTATTCCTTATGAATTTGTGGAACCAAAATGGAATATAGAAGAATTATTAAAATCAAATGAACCTTTACAATCTCTTACTAACTAAGAGTTTTGGAATAAGGACAAATAGTGAATAATTATCTTTCCATGTCTTACTTTTTATGGATATCCGAATATTGTTTAAGTATAACAAAGAAGATAAAATTTATTTTTCTTTACTTCTTTACTTACTTTTAATCTAAAGTTATTAGATTCGTAAGCGTAAAATAATCCCCACCTTTTAATGATAGGGATTAAATACTATTATTGTGATAAGTTATTAAAAACCCGACAATTCAAAGGAATTGTTTTGGACCAAGGAAGTAGTTGATCAAGCTCATCCATATTGCTTATATCCATATTGGGAAGCCTTTCAAATAAGTAGCGAAGATAATAAAATGGATTTAATTTATTCTCTTTTGCTGTCTCCACAATACTGTAAATGATTGAGCTGGCCTTAGCTCCTTTCGGAGTATTGCTAAAAATCCAGTTCTTCCTTCCGATCACAAATGGTTTAATGGATCGTTCACTTCGATTATTATCGATTTCTAATCGTCCATCCTCTAAAAATGCCACGAGTTTTTCCCATTGGTTGAGGCAGTATGTAATGGCTTGACCTAATAGACTCTTTGGTAAAACATTGCTTTTCTCTGTTTTTAGCCATGCTGAAAAAGCCTCCAACAATGGTTGGCTGTGTTTAAGTCGTTTTTTATATCGTTCTTCTGGTGTACATTCTTTCAAATCACGCTCGATGGCAAATAGCTGATTACAGAAATTGAGTCCTTCCCGAGCTGTGACTGCTGAATGACGTTTGGATTCAGGAAGTACGTTTAAAGCCTCATCGAACTTTCTGCGGGCATGAGCCCAACATCCAACTAATGTTACGCCGGATACCTTATGGTATCCTGCATATCCATCGACATGCAGGTATCCTTTAAACCCTTTTAGGAATTCTTTGGCATGTTCTCCTGCTCTAGTTTCCTGATAGTCATAAAGGACAAGTGGTGGATCCTCTCTTCCAGTCCGATAAAGCCACATGTAAGATTTCGATGTGCTTGACCTTCCAGGTTCATGTAAAACCTGAACAGTTGTTTCATCCGCATGTAGAATGTCTTTAGAGAGGAGATGCTCTTTCATTCGTTGATAAATTGGCGCAAGCCATTTTTCGGCACCATAAAGCATCCAATTGGCCATGGTTTGCCTGGATAAGATCACACCTAATCGTTTGAACTGTTGTTCTTGGCGATATAGAGGTAGCCCCTCTACATATTTTTGATTCATAATATATGCCATGCTTGACGGTGAAGCTAAACTTTTTGGATACACAGATTTTGGGGCAGGTGCTGTAACGATTGGTGTCTCTATTTCATTACGCTCACAATGACGGCATCCATAGACATATCGAACGTGTTTTAAAACTTTGACTTGAGCCGGAATAATCACTAATTCTTGTCGTACTTCTGTGCTCATTTCGTGTGTTTTTTCACCGCAACACGAACAGACCTGCTCTTCTTCGGGTAAACGATATTCAATCGTTTCCATAGGCAGGTTTTCAAACGTAGCTTGACGTTGACCACGTTTCTTTTTACGACGATATGTAATTGTTTCAACAGTTGGCTCTTCGGCTTTTACATTAGACTCTACCTCTGCTTCATTGAATAAAGGTAGTTCTAATTGATTAGGATTTGTTTTTTCGCTTGAAGAGCCAAATTTTCGTTTTTGACTAAGACGATACTGTTCTTCATACCATTGTAATTTCGCCGTCAATTCAACGATTTGCTGTTGAAGTTTTTCAATTAATTCAAATGGGTTTTGGGTAGGATTCTTTAAATTTTTCATCATGTAGTAATAATTCGACGGTTTTAGCTATTTTCCTCCAAGGTTTTTGTTAAAAGTAAAAAATTCATATAACTGTTCTAGCCTTTACTTCTGGGTGTGCTTTCTTTTGCTCCATTGCAAGACCATCCAATAACCAGCGTAATTGCCGATAACTAATTTGTATCGTTCCAGTGTCATTTTCATTTGGCCATTGAAATTTTCCTTTTTCCAATCGACGATAATAAAGCCAAAAACCATTATAGTCCCAGTGAAGAATTTTTAATTTATCTCGCTTTCGATTACAGAACACAAAATAGCTTGATGAAAAGGGATCTAAATCAAATCCCTCTTTCACCAAAGCAGCTAATCCATCAATGGATTTTCTCAAATCAGTACTTCCTTTTGCCAAGTAAACTCGTTCAGCTCTTGTACCAACTAACATGTTGATTTCAACGTCCTAACCACTTCTGAAAGAAAGGCCGGATCGAAACCAGGTTTTACTTCAATTGAAATCCCACTAATTTCAATCCGTAATGAATTTTCAACTGTTTGTGAATGATCTTCTAGGGTAACGGATGCCCATTTTGTAGACTTTCCTTGATTTTTTATTGGATTTTCAATTTTTCTTAACCAGTATTTAAACTGGTGAATACTCCATTGATTTTCCTTGCACCAGTTTACTTGAGTTTGACCGCTTTTACGATAGTCAGCGATTCGTTGTTCCCAAACCTTTCGTAATTCAGGATTCTTAGGCATAAAAAAACCTCCTTCAATTTCATCTTGAGGAGATTATCTCATGAAATTAGCACA
>JAAROH010008046.1_pt1 | contig 17241 bp, 19 predicted proteins | sample 7248631 | NCBI WGS metagenome assembly JAAROH01 (sample SAMN09772309, study PRJNA484901) | compost metagenome | isolation source: Vermicomposting unit | place: India
ACAAAAAAAGACTGTCGGCAAATCCGGTTTTTTCGGATTTGTCGACAGTCTGAACTCCCCGTAATTTTTACGAGGAGTTTTAGTTGCATTAAAATATTATCCACGCAAGTTGACCCATACACTCTTGACCTGGGTGTAAAGTTCAAGCGCATAACTTCCCATCTCACGTCCGATGCCACTTTGCTTGTAACCGCCAAACGGCGATGCGGCGTCAAATACATTGTAGCAGTTCACCCAAATGGTACCTGCCTTGATTCTGTCGGCCAGTTTATGAGCGTTGGTAATATTCTGTGTCCATACGCCCGCTGCAAGGCCATATATCGTACGATTCGCGCGTTCAACCAAATCATCTATGTCTTCAAACGGCAACGCGGCCAATACCGGACCAAAGATTTCTTCCTGGGCAATTGTCATATCGTCCGTCACATCAGAGAAAACGGTCGGCTGCACAAAATATCCCTGCTTCAACGCTTCTTCTTCCCGCACAGCAGTTATCATGCGTGCGCCTTCTCTCTGTCCGATATCAATATAATCAATGACACGGTTAAATTGTTCAGCAGACACCAGCGGCCCCATCTCCGTGTCCGGGGATAAACCATTGCCGACTTTAATTTTCTGGGCATGCGATACCATATCACTTAACACGTTATCGTATACTTTCTTGTGAACGAATAGACGCGAACCGGCGCAGCATACCTGACCTTGGTTAAAGAAAATACCTGTTAGCGCACCTGGAATCGCCCGCGACATATCTGCGTCCGGCAGAATAATGTTCGGCGACTTGCCGCCAAGTTCAAGCGAAATTTTCTTCAGGGTGCCCGCTGCTTTCTGCATAATCAGGCGTCCTACTTCTGTTGAGCCGGTGAACGCGATCTTATCCACATCAGGATGTTCGACCAGAGGCTGACCTGCTGTTTCGCCGAAGCCAGGCACGATATTTACGACCCCTTCCGGGAAGCCAGCTTCCATAATCAACTCCCCGAGACGAAGTGCGGTCAAAGGCGTCTGCTCTGCAGGTTTCAGTACGACTGTATTACCGCAGGCCAGCGCTGCTCCAAGTTTCCATGCCGCCATCAGCAACGGGAAGTTCCATGGAATAATTTGCCCGACTACGCCTACGGGCTCCCGTTTTGTATAGTTAAAGTAATTCGGTACGGATACTGGAATCGTCTGTCCATAAATTTTGGTTGCCCACCCCGCATAATAGCGGAAATGGTCAACTGTTAGCGGTACGTCCGCGTTCAGCGTTTCGCGGATTGGTTTTCCGTTATCCAGCGTTTCAAGTTGTGCTAATTCTTCCGCATTTTGTTCAATCAAATCAGCCAGCCGATACAACAATTGTCCCCGCTGTGACGGAGTCATCTTGCTCCATGAGCCATTCAGAGCCTCTCTTGCCGCTTTAACAGCTCTGTTAATATCCTCAGCGTCTCCCTCGGCCACCTGGCATAGCACTTCTTTTGTTGCCGGATTGACCGTTTCGAATGTTTTGCCGCTTGCCGATTCGACCCATTGACCATTAATAAGCATTTTTTTCGGCTCTTTGAGGAATTTTTCAACATTCGGGTGTAAAGATGGGGAAGCTAACTGCATGAACAAATGCCTCCTTATACTTTTTTGGAATGTAACTCCACCTCCTACTATATATGAAAACGTTAGCAAAATAAATATATTTTTTTAAAAAAAGCAGAATATTTTATCTATTTCTTTTGTCGACAAAATTCAACAAATAGTGTTTCCTCGTAGAGAAAAAGGATATGTTTCTTTATCACTGTAAAGTAACATATCCTTTCCTGTATCATAAAAAAGCTTGGATTCTTACCGCTCTGGTGGCCGTTTTCTCTTACCGCCCAAGCTCGGATATTTATGGCGCGATTTCGGATGCCGCATGACCATATACGGTTCCAATTCCCCATTCTCGTACATGAACGGAATCGGTGAAATCGGCACATCCCCACGCATGGAAAAATCGACCGCTATCTGCGCCAGTATATACGCTCCCTTGGCGTCGGCCAAATCCGCAATAATAAGGACGTCCTGATGCGGCAGCGCCACACCCATTTTCCCTTTTACTTTCTGCTCCATCCAAGATAGCAAATCCGGATTTAGCACACGGCTAGCGCTGTAACTATCCTCACCTGTAAAAAAGTAAAATACATTATTACCAATACGATCCTGCTTCGGCGTACTTTCAAGCCGCGCAAGGTTAGCGAGCGCTAATTCGTGCAATCTATCTTTTGTTATCTTCGCCTCCGCGACCATATCCCGAGTAATCAAAAAATAGCTCGTTTCCAAATCGAGCGCATACAACAGCACAGTTTCAGCTGTATGTTCGCGCCATACCACCTCTTTATTTTTCTCCGCTTTCACAAAAGAAGGATGGCGAATAACCGGATAAATCCGCGTCTCATTGCCGTGTAGCGCATGCTCCTTCACGGCTTCGCTGGCCGTTACAACCACTTTAGCCACAAAATCCTCAATCCATTGTTCTTTTTCTGATTCATGCTGCTCCACTTTCGCAAATAGCGGGGTGAGCCTAATTTCTAGTTCACCGCCCTGCTTTTCGGAGTGGCGCAGCGTTATAGTCTCCAGCCGCTCTATATCACCTATAACTTGCCATTCTTCTGAAAGCGAGCGGCTTAAATTTCGGACGACTCGCTGATGCACTTCTTTTTTTAGTTCCAGCTTTCTGTTTTCCTCCATCTTTATCTCTTCCTTACACTTTATATTTTCCCCGTCGCTATTCATTCGCCAAAATCGAGATAAAACATTCACCTCTTCTTTCCGCTCTTACGTTGCCTTTCTGTGAAAGATGCACCTTCGTTCCAAAAGCGACATTCCTATGTCCAAAACAATTTCTGTTCAAACTCCTGAATGATGAGATTCGGGTTCTCTCCCGTCCATTCCGCCAAACGAGCAAGCGCCTCACGGATAAATGCGATAAACTTTTCCAGTTCTTCCTCGTTAAATACAATTTCATCCCCGTTAACGCTCGAAGTCACCACCATAGAAGTAACGAATCGCGTCATCGGCACGTATTCGTCATTAAGAAAATAAAACACGTACGGATATTGTTCAACAAGGCGACTTGCCCAGGCGTTCACCGCTTCATTCTGCATAACATCTTCCAGTTCGCCGGAAAAACCGTAAAATGAAAACACAAGTCCTGCCTTTTTCTGGCGAATCCGTTCTTTGTCTTGCAACACTTCGTCAAAAAAAGTAACCAGTTTTGAAATATCCTCCTGCTCAACCTCTTCGCGCGAAATTTGGATGGGCGTAATATGGGCGAACTCATTATCTTCTGCCAGCTCTTCTTCCTCTTCTGCGCGCTCCGGTTCCCCCCCTATCTCCGCCTGCTTTTCTTCCATCGCAATACGTTCCGACATCATCTTCAACCATTCTTCAAAACGGCGCCAATCCGCTTCGTCCAATTCCCAGCCAATGGCTTCGGCAAACGCTGTAGCCCGTTCACGAGCATCCCATCCAAGCGCCTCGCACGTATCATAAATCATCACAAATCGGCTCTGCATAAACGTTCGCTGTTTTTCCGGGTGAGAAGGAAGCACGAACGTCCGGTAAATCTGTGCCGTCTCCTCATCTGTCCAATCAAAAAATGCGGTCGCATCATAGGTTTCTCTCTCCGCCCCTTCAATGTATTTTCCGATGCGTTTGCCCAAAAATTCATCCGCTTCTGCCATCAGTTCTGGAGAGAGACGCAGTTGCAGCCGACCTTCTCGACGTAACCCCAGCTCAATTTGTCCTAAAATGTCTTCCACTATACGAGCGATTCGTTTATAACTGTGATGCTCAATTTTTTCCCGGGTAATAACATATATTTGCGGCTCATCACGTCGTTCCAACGCTCTGTTTGAACCATGTTCATTTTCCCCCGAATTAGGTAGAGAAGCACTTTCCTCCGCTAGCTCTTCCCAAGGTATCTCGCCCGTCCGTTCCGCATCCACGCACTCACTTTCGTGTTCTTTCTGCTTTCGTCCTGCAAATACTTTGCGCAGGAATTGTCTGACCATGCTTCATCCTCCTGTTGCCTTTTCCTCAACGTATTCGACACGCTTTTCTTTTTTTCCTACACTATTTTACTGGGAAAAAAACGACACGAAAAGCATCAAAAGCACGTAATCCGTGCACGCTAAAAATCTAATTGACAACAATCGTGCCTGTGCTTTATTATAATCCAATCATGATTCAATCGCCGAATCCGAAAGGAGCGGGGGACCCATATAATAGGGGTGAATCACCTCTGGTGTAGGGCATTGCCTTGTGTCCGAACCCGTCAGCTAACCTCGTAGGCAAAGTTAAGGAGAGGAATTATGGTCAGCTTTTTCAGGAGTGTATTGAAGAGGGAAAATAAAGCAAAGTCACTGGAAGAACTACAAACTGATGCTAAAAAATGCTTGTCCGCTTTGATAGGGAAAAAAGTGACTGTAACAGTGGAAACAAACCAAGAGAAGAAAGAAATGAAAGGAATTCTAAAAAAAGTATCAGCCGAAATTATGGGAAATAAACACCAATGCTTGCATTTCTACCTCGATATTAATACGCAAAGCATCGGGACAATGGAAGTGAGTTCAGTATATGAAGATGACAAAAGCATAGTCATTCTCTGCGAACCGGACTATGCGCGACCAGGCCACTACAACAAAATTATTACTGTGACTAAATAATATACGCACCCTGCTTTTACAGCAGGGTGTCAAACTAAATGCTGCTAAAATTGACTAATCAACACGCCTGATAGAAAACAAACCATAACGAGATTGATACCTCGCTATGGTCTGTTTTTTGTCTTCTCATCCTCTCACTATTCTCCTCTGAACTGCGGCTTGCGCTTTTCGCTGAAAGCATTGAGCGCTTCCACGCGATCTTTAGTCGGAATAATCGTTTCATAAGCTTTCGTTTCAATTTTCAAGCCGGTTTTCAAATCAACTTCCGTCCCGTAGTTGATAGCATATTTCGCCTGAATAACGGCGAGCGGCCCATTCTGCATTATTTCTTCCGCCAGTTCCCGGCATTTAGGAATAAGTCCCTCACGCGTTGTCACTCCGTTAAGAATGCCGAGCGATTCAGCTGTTGCCGCATCGATTTTACGCGCTGTCAAAATCAGTTCTTTTGCTTTGCCTTTTCCGATAAGGCGGGGCAGGCGCTGCGTCCCGCCTGCGCCCGGAATAATCGCCCAACTTACTTCTGTCATGCCAAGCTTCGCTGAGTCGACCGCATAACGAAAATCGCAGGCTAGCGCCATTTCAAAGCCGCCGCCGAAACAAAAGCCGTTAATCGCGGCGATGGTCGGCTGGGGAAGCTCTTCTACCATATCGAACACGAAGCGAATTTTATGGATAAACTGGCGTACCTGCGCTTCGCTCATTGTCCGTCTTTCTTTCAGATCCGCACCCGTGCTGAACGAACGCTCTCCAGCCCCAGTGAAAATGACGGCACGGATGTCCCTGTCAAAGCGGATCTGATCAAGAGTTTGCTCAAGTTGCGTGAGCGTTTCATAATCAAAGCAATTCAATTCATCGGGACGATTCAGTGTTACAAATGCAAGGTGTCCCTCTTTTTCCATCAGTACTTTCGATTTTGCCGCTCCTTCATTATTCATGCATTTGCCCTCACTTTTCCTATCGTTTTCCATACACTTTTGCAGTAAAAGTTCGACAAATGTATGCGTTTTCCTTCTATTATTAATGCTAATCATATGAATAGCACAACAAATATATTTTGCAACGAAAGTTCCTTAACGGTTTGTCACAATGTTTTCCCAACGCGCCATCCAAGCAATCCCTTCCCTTACCCACTGTTCGATTTCTTTGATTTTATCCAGGGCAAGACCAAGCGCCTGCCCTATCGAGTAGATAAGAGCAATTTCTTCCGACACAATTTCCTTGTCCAGCGACGCCAACTTAAACATTTTGCGAATCAACATCATTTTCTCCAGTGTAGTAAGATAAGGACTTACCTCTAATGCTAACGCTTTCGGATCTTTCGGGTTTTCCAAATCATCATGGAAGATCTGGCGCTCACGCACAGTAAATGTATCCAGGTTTACTTGCTGAAAAATTCTTTCCTTTTCTTCTTCATCCATGTATCCATCTGCTTGCGCCACACAAATCAATAAACGAATTTCATATAGTTTCGGATGGCTAGCCGCATCCGTTATTTCTTTCATCTATTTTAATCCTCCTTTATGAAAACGCTTTACCAACATTATAACACTTTTATTTATCATAATTTGTGATGAAAATCGTAACGTTTCTGTCATATATACGTCCGTTCCAGATAAATATGACTTGTCTACATGAGAAACGGCCCCGCCGCTTGCGAGGAAGGGCCGCTTTTGTTTCACCTATTCCTTTATTGAGTAAAGCGTCTGCGTCAGTTGCGTGATGGAGGATGCGAGTTGCTCCAATTTTGCTTCAATGCGAACAAGCAAATAAAGCGTAATTGTCACCGGAAATCCGACATTGGAAATAAACGCTACCCACTCATTCACCACTTTTTCTCCTACACCACGATAGAGGATACGGTCTGATCAAGCAAACGTGCAGCTTTCTTTCCGACCACATGGCCCGCTTTTGTTACAAACATCTGTTTATCCACAATAAGGTCCATCACCCGGGCCACTTCCACCGAATCTACCGGCAGTTTCGGATTAGGAATTATAATCCGCATGGTGCCGCCACCGCTCATCGTGAACGTCAATTCCAGCGTTTTCATTTTGTCTTCCTCCTTCACCTTTTTAGACATCAAGATTTACGCTTCTATCAATTCGCGCTCTACGATCTGATAGACACCAACAAGCGGCAGAGTTTGAAGCGCTCCTAAAGCATTGGCTACCTCCCAGATGTCTTCCTGGCTAACGGTCAGCGCCAAATTCTTATACGTTTTTTTCGTTACTTTCATGTCTCCTTTGGCATCCATTCCGTCTTCAAACAACAATACCATCTGCATAGCCTTTACGTTTTCTTTTACTGCCATTTTGCTCCCTCCTTCCCTTCGGCCCGTCGGCCTTTCTACTTTATAATTCCGCGCATCTTTACCAGACGGGGACAATCTAAAAGAAAAAAAGAGGGCTTATGCCCCCTCTTTATTAACGATTGATCCGCTGTATAGCTTTGCTTTCTCCGTGAATCGGAATGGCGCGCGTTACCGCGCGTGAAGCCCGCAACATTTCCCTTGCTTCCAAACGCGCAATAATAAACGGTGCAAGCCGCTCGGCTACAAGATACAACGCCCAGCCAAGTACAAGCCCACCCAGCACGTCGAGTACCCAATGAATGCGCAAATACAGCGTCGTAAAAATAATAAGCACGCTATAAATGCTCCACAGAGTCGCAAACCGTCTGTTCTCACGCAAAGCCAAAAGCAAGCAAGAGAATGCGACCGACGTATGCAGACTCGGAAAACAGTTTTTCACGGAATAAGGAACGTGACCCCAGTTATGTCCCATGATCGACCACACCTCATGCACGTTAAAAAATAAATAAAACGGCAAGGCGATCATTCCGTGCACGAACCAGTTTACGAACAAAAGACGAACAAGGGTTTGGCGATTCACCGTTATGTACGCATACACCGCGTATACAAGATATACGGCGATAAACCCAATAACGTACACGTCATACAATGGATCATGTACCGTTGGTTCCCGAAACCAAAAAAATGATCCGTCATTGTAGGGAATAGAGGCCATGAATGCATTTGCGTCAAAATAAAACGGCTGTTTCTGCGCCCAGGCATGCAACGGTTCATTGGCCTGGAAAATTAATGTAGAAATAATGCCCATTCCAACAATGAGCAGCAGAATAAGTGTGTTCGTAAGCCATTGATGGCGGTTTGCACATCGTATCCGCTCCATGTCACGCTCCGTTACCGTAAGGGGAAGAAAAAGCAAAATAATAAATAAGCTGTTAAAGCCAATTTCATACGAAACGAGGAGCGCGATAAATAAAACAAACCAAAAGCGTTGCATCATCATTTTATGTCACCTTTTCTACCTTAACTAAGCATTCTCTCTATAACTATCTACCGCGCAACTCTAAAAATAAATTATTCAAATAAACGCGTCAATTCGGTGATTTTTTCTTGATCTTTTAATTGCGCGCGCCTAGCTGTGGAAAGCGTCATCTGTCCGAGCGCTCGATAACCGGGCACAAAATGAGAAGCGCACCCTTGAATCGCCGTGATATGCGTCGCGACCGTTGCCACATCTCCGCGCGCCACCGGCCCTGTCAGTGCCCTAACTGTCCCTTTTTCAGCCACATTTTGCACCGTCGTTTTGATAAGAGGAACAAGAGCTGGCAATGCCTGTTCCTCCTCAATTCCGACCAGCTTCATTAATTCCAATGCATAATCAATAACACCGACCAGACCATTGGAAGCGATGCTGGCAGCTGCATGATACAGCGGCTTCTGTCGGGCATCAATCACAAAATACCGGCGACCCAATTCATCCAGCCAGGCGCTCAGCATTTCCACTGCGGCCGCCTCACCCTCTATGCTAAACATTGCCTCCTCCATCGCTCGCGCACCCGATTCTCCATCAGCAAACGTTTGCAGAGGATGCAATGAAGCAACTAGCGCGCCTTTGGCCGTAAGCGGCGCCAATAATTCAGAAGTACCGGCTCCACTCATATGAAAAATCAACTTTCCTGCAATATGTATTCCGCTATCGACGATCTCTTCCGTTACACGTTCAATAGCTCCGTCATTCGTTGTAATGGCGATCCAATCGCTGCGTTCCAATAGGTCACGCACTGTTTGGAATGCCTGGCATGTCTCGCTAACAAATGCGGAAGCTTTTTGCGCATGCGCGTATGTGCGGCTATAATAGCCGGCGACCCTCCTGCCGCGCCGCGCCAAATAAATGCCGAAAGCGGTGCCTAGCCTCCCGGCTCCGATAAAGCCGATGGTTTCCATTTTTTCTCTTCTCCTCCTATTGTGCCTGCTTTTCAATATAGCATGCAGCAATCCCTGCAAAAAAACAAGACAATCTCCATGTTATTTTTGATAAAAAAAACTATTATCTAAGCAGAAGCATATTTTACTTTGTAAAGTTTATGTAAATTTTATAAGATCCACGTTGTCTTTCGGTAAATTTTTAATTAAGATTTCAATGTCCAACGTGATTTGCTAAAATGAACTTTGTATGAAAAAATTTTTGGAGGTATTGTTGCATGATTTTCTCGGCAAAACGAGATGTTTTCCTGGAGATGCTTTCCACAATCGCAGACAATGTCAGAGACTCCGCGAAATACTTCGTTGATTTTAAAATTAAAAACGAAGAAGATTTAAAAGAATTCGCCACTAAGATGAAAGAATATGAAACAAAAGGCGACAAGTACATTCATGAAATTATTGTAGCACTCAACAAGACGTTTATTACCCCGCTGGAAAGAGAAGATATCCTCGAATTAGCGAACGCGATGGACGACATTCTGGATGGCATGGAACAATGTGCTTCACGTTTTGAGATGTATAACATCACACAAGCCGATGACTACATGATCGAATTTACCAAAAAAATTCTCGAAAGTACGGAGGAAGTAGCTAAATCCACCAAATTACTGAACAAAAAGAAATTGATGGATATCCGTCCGCACGCGATTAAAATCAACGATTTGGAATCTCAGTGCGACGAATTGCTCCGTGTCTGTATTAAAGAACTGTTTATCAAAGAAAAAGACCCGATTAAAATTATGCAATATAAAGAGCTGTATGAAATCTTTGAAAGCATTTCAGACAGCTGTGAAGACGTAGCCGATACCCTCGAAACGATCATCATGCGAAACGCGTAAGGAGAGGCTCTTTTTTATGGATACAACACTGGTACTTATCATTGCGATCGTTTGTCTCGCGTTGGCGTTCGACTTTATTAACGGATTTCATGACACGGCCAATGCAATCGCGACTTCGGTATCGACACGTGCGCTCTCCCCACGCGTGGCAATTATTCTTGCGGCTACGATGAACTTCGTTGGCGCGCTTACATTCACCGGGGTCGCCAAAACGGTAACAAAAGGAATTGTAGACCCTTTTACGCTGGAAAACGGTTCTGCCGTTGTACTGGCAGCTTTGATGGCGGCGATTGCCTGGAACCTGATTACATGGTGGTATGGAATTCCGAGCAGCTCTTCGCACGCCCTCATTGGTTCTATTGCAGGCGCAGCCATTGCGGCTGCCGGTTTTGATGCCCTGAACTATAGCGGTTTTATCAAAATTATTGAATCCCTTGTCATTTCGCCATTTATCGCGTTAGCAGTCGGTTTTATCATCATGTCTCTGTTTGCGATCATATTTAAAAATTTCAATCTTGGCAAAACGAACCGGGGATTCCGAACCTTTCAAATCTTTACCGCTGCCCTACAATCATACTCGCACGGCACAAATGATGCACAGAAAGCGATGGGGATTATTACGCTAGCGTTAATTGCCGGGGGATTTCAGAGTACGACCGATATCCCGGAGTGGGTGCGGTTTAGCGCTGCACTTGCTATGGGGCTGGGCACATCAATTGGCGGCTGGAAAATTATCAAAACAGTCGGCGGAAAAATTATGAAATTGCAACCGGTCAATGGGGCTGCGGCAGATTTATCTTCGGCACTTATTATCTTTGGATTCACTGCGCTCCATTTACCCGTTAGCACGACCCATGTAATTTCTTCGGCTATTATGGGCGTAGGTGCCGCCAAAAGGGTCAAAGGTGTAAAGTGGGGGGTAGCTCGACGGATCGTTATCACGTGGATTATTACTTTGCCAATTTCCGCGCTGCTTGCCGGCATTTTCTATAAAATTGTGGCGCTATTTCTATAACAATCACCCAGCGGAAAAAACCGCTGGGATTTTACTTTTTACAACTGTATATTTGCACTTTCACATTCCCCAACCCTTCAACAGCATGCACAACCATAATGCCCAGTTTCGTGTCGTTCGCTTTATCTTGCAATTGCTTAACAACAAGAAATAAATCTTGGTACAAGTATGAGAAGTCAACATGTCTATGCGGATATTTCTGCTTTAGCTTCTGGTCTACATCCTTCAACTTCTTTCCTGTCACTAACAAATTCTGTGCCAATTGAGCGCTGACCTGAGGGGTTAACTTATACCTTGCCTGATACTCCAGAATATCTTTATATATAGTGCTTATCTGTTCAATCACTTCTTCGCCGTGCAACGCCTGGAATTCCGTTAAATAACTTGCTGCCACATGCTGTTGATATTTCATAAATCCAAGATAAAAAACGGTAAGAATGAACATATACAAAATCAAATATTTTCCGATTTTCTTTTTCAACTCAATCCCCCTCCGCTCTTTTCCCTTCTTGTACATGTTATTCTTGTCCATTGCGGTTTTATGTCACAAAAAAAACCGAAGCATGTCCGCTTCGGTTTTTATAGAAAAAGCTCTTTCTCCCACTGCTTCATTTGTTGCTCCAGCGTAGAACGATGCACTTTATGATGCTGGATTTTTTCTCTGTGCTTTTCTACTTCCTGCTCCAATTGATAACGCCAGCGCCGAATTTCCTGAATCTTGCCGTCGCAATCATGAATTTGTTTAATACGATCCATGTAATAAACCGGAAGCCGAATAATATCCTTCTTCATGGCGACCATCTCTTCAACCAGTTTCGCCGCAAGCCGTTTCGTTTCCCGTTCCATCTGCGCGTCGCTAATGCTCGTATCAATTCGGTGCCATAGGCTGCGCAGCAAGCCTTCCTCCTCTTGGGCATCATCCTTTTCTTCTTCTCTCCGTTCCGCAAGCTCTACCATCCGGTTCCAAACAACTTTTGCTTTCCCGCCGAAAATCCCTTCAAATTTTTGAATATCATGCGGTATACGATTCATTAGCGCCGCCTTAATATTTTCTCTTTCTTCAGCGATCTGATCCAGCTGACGCTGCAGCACTTTCATATTACTTGTCTTCTGTTCCAGCAAACGTTCTTCCAACTCAATCGCATACGTATGCTCGCTCATTTTTTTCTGAAGGTGGTCATAAATTCCTTTCTTTTCCTGCCAGTAACGCAAGAAGCTCTGAATCCTAGCCTCTGTTTCTTCCGAAGTCAATTGCTCGTTCCAAAGAAACACGACATAGAGCGCAAACGGCAGCAACTTCTCACGCAAACGCTGGGCAGAAAACGCAGGCAACGTTTTGCCCGTCGGTTCAAGCAGGCGCTGGACATATATGGCGATACTCTGCGCGTCCGGGCACAGCGTCTCCTGGATTCCTTCCCCTTCGCGCCGAATCGTTTCGATCTTTTCGCCTTCGTACACAAGCAAATCAAGCAATGTCTCTCCTTGGAACTCCTTGTCCGATTTCGAAAGTTCCTCAATCGCTTGCTGCACAATAAAATTTGTATTTTGCACAAAATCCTCTTTCGTTATGTATGATAATTTTTCATTATGCACGGCCTGATTTAAACGAATTAACAGCTTTAGGAGCAATTCGTTGCGCGACCATCCGCTGGCTCTGGCCGCTTCTCTTTCTATCGTTAAGCTTAATTTGCCAGACAAAAGTTCTAATACATTGCTTTTGTCCATCAAAGCGAATAACAGGCGCGCGACCGTATCGGACAGCGAAACGAGCGCTTTGGCAAAAGCTTGTTTCTCCATGTCTCTTTCCCCTTTCCCGCTGATTTTCGCCATTGTAATACGAAATAAATGTACCATAAGAAAATAGAAATTCTTATTTTTCCTCTTTTTTGACAAATTCGACAAAAATAGAATCATTTCCTTTGGAATTTAATACCAAATTATGACAAGATTCACATGCAATCTGTGGCATAATATATGTGTAATCTCCTATTGGCACTGTCATAGCGGGTGTAGGTCATGCTAGCCGTAAACCGTAGCCAATCGGAATCTTGTTGCTATAACCACTCCTCTATTTTGCCCCTGTCTTGCCACAGGGGCGCTTTTTTTAGCTATCGTATCTAGCACCGCTTTTTTCTATCGTTCCAGATAAAATAATGTATAATGAAAAAAGCATGAGCATCTGGAGGGATTAATAAACGATGATATCACAAACTCCTTACGAAGCCATCGGGGGCGAAGAAACGATTCGCAAACTGGTAAATGCTTTTTACCTGCGGGTAGCCAAAGACCCTTTGTTGCGTCCGATCTTTCCTGAAGACTTGACGCTAACTACACAGAAACAATTCATGTTTCTTACACAATTTTTAGGCGGAGAACCGCTCTATAGCAACGTATATGGCCATCCGATGATGCGGGCACGCCATATGCGGTTCCAGATTACCCCGAAGCGTGCGGAACGCTGGCTTGCATTGATGAAAGGGGCAATGGATGAAATCGGAATGGAAGGTCCCGCCCGGGAATATATGTACCAGCGTTTGATTCAAGTGGCGCATCATATGGTGAATTCACCGGATGACGAGACGACAAACCACCTTGCTTCCCTATAATGAATATTTTTACGAAACCAGGGCAGGCTATGGGACAAACCGCAGTAACACCAAACGTCTATGGAAAAGGGGGTAAACCGTACATGAATTTTGCAGCGTTTCTTGTTGGATTAGCTGCAGTCATCACGCTCGGTTATTATCTTATCCCGGCGTTTAGTCCAAAACTTGCCGAACGCCTAAAAATCGCTGAAGCAGAAAAGGCCCCTTCCGATTCTGAAACAGAACGGTAAGGAGCCTTTCTGCTTTTCGCAAACTATACAAGCATGGCGGTGATTTTGCGTACGTAATTCTGCGTTTCTTTAAACGGCGGAATGCCACCATACTTCTTCACATTACCGGGACCAGCATTATAAGCGGCAAGCGCCAATTCAATATTACCGTTGTAGCGATCCAGCAGCGATTTTAAATAACGAGCGCCGCCGTTCACGTTTTCTTCAATATCAAACGGATTTTTTACGCCAAGCGCCGCAGCCGTCCGGGGCATAAGCTGCATAAGTCCCATCGCACCTGCCCCGGAACGCGCATTCGGATTGAACCCACTTTCTTGATGGATGACAGCCCTAAGCAATTTCGCAGGCACTCCATGCCGCTCAGCGGCCGCAACAATCACCCTTTCAATTTCCGCACGTCCTGCCGATCCCCCGTATGGATTTATCGGCACGGCCCGTGCTGTCAGCGCTGCTGGCAAAGGCGTAAATTCTTCACGCTGTCCGGCAATTTCTCCGGCCACGGATTGTCCAATGTTCGTCGTCGCCCGTGAAGACGTTGCCATCATCGCCGCTATCAAATCCGGTGCCATACTTTCTCGATCCGGATTCATCGCAAGCAGAGCCGCTTCGTCCTTTACGGCAGCTGCCAGCATATCCGCAAACGTGCCGGATTGTCCGGATAGCATTTCTTCTCCTAGCTTTTGTTTGATTTTTGGTTTTTTCTCAGCCATCGACAAGATGACTCCATCCATAAACCACTGCGATGAAGCAATTTCCATCCTACATCCCCTTCCGTATCACTCCATACTTATTCTATTTTACCCGGTTTTTCCATCATAAATAAAGAAGGAATTTTAGAAAAAACGCTATTTTACACTTCATTGTTCCCTATGTATACTGAATAAAGGTAAAGGAGGAATAACATTTGATAATCAATGAAATTAAAGGGTTGCATCTCGGAAATTTTTATTTAACTCATTCTAAGCCCAACGATACAGCCTTGATTTACCACGATAAAAAAATTACCTATGAAAAGCTGGACAAAAATATCCGGCAATACGCTGCTTATTTGCGGCAAAACGGCATAAAAAAGGGCGACGTGGTAGCGCTTAGCTGCTACAATACTCCAGAGTTTATCTACAGCTATTTTGCGATTGCCCACATTGGGGCGATTGTTGTACCACTTAATCTTACGCTTACAATGGAAGAAATTGCATATATTATCGGAAATGCCAATACGAAAGCGATATTTGTCCATGAAAACATTTTAGCCAAGCTGAAAGTAGCTCCCGAGCAACTAAAAACAGCGCTTGGTCTGCATAGCGTATTTGTCATCAATGCCGAGACATCTGCATCCATCGCCGCGCTTACGCCAGACGAAGCAACGGAAGTCAACCCGAAAGCAATATCTACCCTTCTATACACGTCGGGTACAACCGGAAAACCGAAAGGTGCAATGCTGAGCCATGAAAACTTGCTGGCAAATACCGCGTCATGCAATCGCCTACTGGAGTTGAACGCAAATGATGTCTTTATGTGTGTGCTTCCGATGTTCCACACGTTCGGATTCACTACTTCCGTCCTACTTCCGCTGTACGCGGGTTCAACCATTGTCATCCATGAGGCGTTCCAACCTAAAGAAATTATACAATCTTTACTACAAAACCGTGTAACCGTATTCTGCGGCGTACCGGCAATGTACGTTGTGTTGGCACAGGCAATGCGATCAGGTAAAGTGGAATTTCCGGACTTGCGCTTCGCCATCTCCGGTGGTTCGCCGCTGCCGGTAGAAGTGCTTACCCTATTTAATCACCAGTATAAAATCCCGCTTGTAGAAGGATATGGGCTCACGGAGGCATCGCCAGTAGTAAGCTTAAACCCGTTGCACGGTGAGAAAAAACCAGGCTCCATCGGCAAACCACTTCCGGGCGTGGAAGTACGCATTGTGGATGAAAAGGGAAATAAGCTTGGCGCTGGAGAAAGCGGAGAAATTATCGTACGCGGCCCAAATGTCATGCAAGGGTATTATCATATGCCGAAAGCGACCAGTGAAACGATTGTAGACGGCTGGCTACATACCGGCGACATCGGCTATATCGACCAAGAGGGTTATATTTTTATCGTCGATCGCAAGAAAGATATCATTATTACGCGCGGACTGAACGTATATCCACGTGAAATTGAAGAAGTATTGTACAAGCATCCCGCTGTACTGGAAGCTGCTGTTATTGGCGTTTCGGATTCGGTAAAAGGCGAGGTTGTTAAAGCATTCGTTGTACCGAAAGAAGGAGAAACACTGGACCGCAGAACGGTGCTTGATTTCCTGAAACCTCACCTAGCGGCTTACAAAATGCCGCGCTTTGTAGAAATCGTAGATTCGTTACCAAAAAACGCGACTGGAAAAATTCTCAAAAAGGAATTGCGCAATCGGCCGCACTAGCCAATCGTATGAATAATAAACAATAGTAAAATTCCAATCATAAGTATGGAAAACGGATTGTTTTTTCTCAGCGAAGAAGCCAGGCTATAAATGCTTATACACAGAAAAAAAAGAACGATAAGCACAAATAGCCACACACCTGCAAGCATATGCCGGTTCCAATTCTCTACCAGCCTTAGCATGATCGCACCGTGGAGTGCAGCGACCGCTACCGCCAACTGTGAAAGAAAAGACAAACCATGAGCGCCCGCGCGGCCAGATCGGCGATATGCTGTGCGGCCGCCGCGGCTTAACACAGCGAATAGTGTATATGGAAGCAAAGCAGCAATGACCGCAAGATAACCAATTCCCTGTCCAATCTGATACAACATGCTGCCATCAGCCGGTTCACCGCCGGCTTTCTCCACAGGCGGCCCCTGCTCTTGTGTAGGCTTTTCTTCCTGAATAGGCAATACGACCGTCTTTCCTTGTTTGGGATTCGCCTCCGTTTTTTGTTTACTGGAAGGAGAGGACTGATGGAGTGCTTCACCCTGCTGTCCGGGTGTTTCAATGATTCCCCCCTCTTCTCCTTCCACCGCCTTGTTTCCCTCATTTGCCGCTTGCGTTTCGCCATGATCCGATTCCATTGATTGCACAGGAGCCGTATCTTGATAATCCGTTATGGGAGTCATCACAAACAAAAAAAGCAAAATGCTAAGCATAACAATACCAAGCAGCAAGATACACCAGATAATGTTGCGTACCCACACTCCTGCTTCAGCTCCTTTAAACCGCTCGTACATTCATTAGTTGTATATATGCGCACCCGCTTAGAATATATAACATCGGATAAAAAAGGAATCGGTATCTATCTATACGGTTAAGTGAACTGAATGAATGGTTCCCTAATCTTTAAACCATAATCTCTTCTAGCAAAGTCTCTAAATCAAGATTTAGTTGCACTGTGTATATGGTTGAGCCAGGAAGTGGCCAGTACATCTCTATATACTTTCGCTACTTAACATAGTAAATTGTTGACTATACCAAAAACTTTAAGGACCAAAAAGAATAGTTCCCCAAATAAAATAAAAAGGAGGAAAAAACACAATACAATTAAAGGAATTTTAACCAAAAAAAAGAAGTAGTGTTTAATACACTACTTCTGTAATGATTCTAATTACCT
>JAAROH010008049.1_pt1 | contig 17029 bp, 22 predicted proteins | sample 7248631 | NCBI WGS metagenome assembly JAAROH01 (sample SAMN09772309, study PRJNA484901) | compost metagenome | isolation source: Vermicomposting unit | place: India
CTCGTCGGGCTCATAACCCGAAGGTCGCAGGTTCAAGTCCTGCCCCCGCAACCAATAAGTATTTATGATTGATATATCGGGACGTGGCGCAGCTCGGTAGCGCGCACCCTTGGGGTGGGTGAGGTCGCAGGTTCAAATCCTGTCGTTCCGACCATTACAGTAATATCAAGGGTTTAAGCCGTATTATATAAGGTTAAAAAGGTTGTAGTCGCATACAGACACGATTTTTAGCAAGAAGACCACTTTCTTAGTCATGAAATATCATGATTAAGGGGTGGTCTTTTGCTTTTAAAATTTGCTGCTAAAGATTTTTTGGATGACCGGGAGTTTAAAAATGTATCTACTACAACGTTGGATAGATACACAAGGATATTAGCCGAATTTCAAGATTTTTGTGCAAAGGATGAAATTGTAAATGTTGAAGATGTTTCAGCCAATATAGTTAAAAAATATCTAACTGATTGTCACAAGCGAGGAAATAAATCAACGACTGTAAATACAAAACTTAGAGGACTAAAAGCATTTTTTAACTATATGGTTGAGTGTGAAGTTATTGCAGAAAAACGAAATCCTACAACTAAAATTGGATATGCAAAAGAGGAAGTGAAAATTGAGGTATTCACTGACTATCATATTCAGCAAATGCTTGGCTACTATCGAAGATTAAAAAGTCGGGATAAATCATTCTTTGCGTACAGGGATTACACTATAATTGTGTTTCTGCTTGGGACAGGCGTTCGATTGGGTGAGTTATGCAACCTAAAATGGAATGACGTTAATCTTGTGCATGATGTATTAACAGTGTTCGGTAAAAAGCGTGAACAATCCAGTATCCCTCTTGCTGAGAAACTAAAAAAGGAATTAGCGGAATATAAAATTTTTTGTGAACAATGGTTTGGAACTCAATCTGAATATGTATTCACCGATGCAGATAATCGACAACTTACACCTAATGCCGTTAAATGTGTGTTTAAACGATTAAAAGAGATTATGAATTTTAAAGATGTTCGCTTATCTGCTCATACGTTCCGGCATACATTTGCTCATCGTATGCTGATGGCAGGGTGTGATGTGTTTACACTTCAAAAAATGTTGCGCCACTCAAGTATTGAGATGACGCAGAAATATCTATCGCTTTGGGGAATTGCCTTAAAAGAGCAGAATGAAAAATTTAATCCATTAAATAACCTGGACGTATAAAAACATAAGGAGGAATTAGAATGGCAAACTTTAAAGTTAATGGTATTGTTGAGGTATTTTACACAATGGACGTTCAATCTTCTGATGTTGTACAAGTTCTAGCAGATGCTACAGACACTTTTGGAAATGAAAAGGTCAAATCAATTCTTGTGCGTGTCGATGCAGGGAAATATCATATGGACTTAACTTCAAACGATTTTGATATTGAAATCAAAGCAGAAGAGAACTGGCACGTAGTTGAAGATGAAACAACGATCTTTGGTAAAGTTAATATGCAGGTATCAGTTGAAATTGAAAGTGAATCTGCCGAACAGGTAAATGAAGTTCTGCAAGGTTGGTTATCAGATTCTTTTGACGAGGAAGAATTGTATCTCTTTTTGAAAGATGGTCGTTTGGTTCAATTAAACGTATGGGAAACAAATATTTCATGGTCAGATGCCAGAGAAGGGGAGGAAGTGGCTTAAATGAAAAAAAGCAAATTTGGTGGCAATTATCCACTTGACGTTAAAAAGATCGCAATGCAATATCCTGATTTCTTTGTAGATCAAATCAACGAAACATACTGGGCTTACGGAAGAGATGTAGAAGCAACAATGAAATGGTTAAATAAATGCAGGACAGGGGAAGCGCATAGAGAGATGGGAGTAGAATTTAATGGTGATTATGAAGAACTAGAAGAAGGATATGCAGGATACACTAATGAAGAGTTGGAACAAATGTATAGAGAATATTATACAGAACAATACCGTCCATAGTGGCGGTTTCTTTTTTTGTGCGTTGTGACTACTAAACACATCGTCAATGCATCGTTTAACATGCCTAACGCTTTGATATAGCGATTTTAGACATGTTCTAGTGTATTTGTATTCCGATTGCCTAACGTGTCTCTATGACGCTTATATGAAGACGTATGAAATCATTATTTAAAATGGAAAGGTAAAAAAATTAAAGAATGCAACAAATGCGGAAAATTATTTAAGATAAATCGTAATATTCATAAATACTGCAAACAATGTGCTAAAAAACAAAAAAATGAACTTAATAAAATTTATTATCATGCAAAAAATAAACATTTAGGAAAATGAAAAAGTATCTTACGCCTTAGAGCGACAAGGGTTTGAGCGATATGCCCTAATGCTTTCAATGTGGAAAGAAAATAGTAAAAATAAAAAATATTGTGCTGATTGTTGGAAAGAAGAGCGAACTAAACAAAATAGGGAAAATTTTAAAAGGTGGTATAAAAATCATAAATTAAATTCTAATCATTTAGAAGATAACCAAAACCATTGATATATAAGGATTTGTAGCATATTGAGTCTATTTTTGTATATGGAAAGAAGAAAAATAAAAAATATAGAAAGAGAATGGGCATAAAATAGACGTTATGGAAAACCATTGATATATAAGGGTTTTTGATGTTCTACGTCTATTTTTGTATATGGAAAGAAGAAAAAATACTATGTGAAGTTTTTTAAAAGTGCCTTCTGCCTTAGAGCCACAAGGGATTGGACGATATACCCTAAAAAGTAGTGGGTGGTATAGAAAACAGAAAAAAGAAAGTAAATTGTTTGAAATAGAACATACCTAAAAATATAACAAAATAAAAAAAATCATTGATATATCAACATTTCTGGCACTTTTTCTAAAATGGAGATAATCGTCTTAAGGGAAGATGAAGATAACTTTGTTTACCATTATTTAAAATGGAAAGGTGAAAAGATAATTAACTGTAGTGAGTGTGGAAAGATGATTAAACCAACAGGTAAAAATCATAAGATGTGTAAGGAATGTTGGAGAGAATCAGAAAAAGAAAGACAAAGAATAAAATGGCATAAAAATAAATATAAATATAAAAAATGAAATACTACCGTTTTTTAAAAGTGTCTTCAGCCTTAGAGCCACAAGGGATTGGACGATATACCCTAATTCTTTCAATATGAGAAAGAAATGTAAAACTGAACATGTAATGATTATTTTATTTCCGCAAACCCTTGATACGTCTAGGTTTGCGCCACATGCCCTAATACTTTCAATGTGGAAAGAAAGAAAAATATTTTTCATCGGTTGCCCTAAGCCGGAATTAGGACAACGGATGAAGGATATTGGAGTATCCTTCAAGTGATAGTTTGAATATGTTGAACAAGAGTACAGTATTTTTTTGAGTAGTTCATGTTTAATTGTCATATCTATATCTCATGAATCATGCGATATAGATTACCTCCATTATTTTAGACAGGTATCCATCCTCGGGTATCTGTCTTATTTATTTTTTTTAAGTCACAAATGACTAGAAAATACTGTTTTATTTTTTTAAAAAATGTCACAAATGACTAGAAATTAATACCGTTTGTGGCATTTTAGGAAAAAAATAAATATAAGGAGGAAGCGCAATGGAAGAAGTAAAACAGGAACAAGTTGAACAGGAGACAGAACAACAAGAGGAACAATCAGACACGTCACCAGAAAGCGTAGAAGAGTCACAGAGCGATTCTAAACAGAAACGTAAGACAAAGGTTGACAAGGAAAAAGAATCGCTACAGCAAACTATTAAGCAGTTAGAGGAACAATTGAATCAGTTGAAAGCAGAAAAGGAAACGGCTGAACAGGAACAACAAAAACAATTGTCCGAAAAAGAAAAGGAACTGTTTAAGAAGGAAGTAAAATTGACGCTCAAAGAATATGGACTATCCGAATTTGAAGAAATTATCAAGGTTGACAATTCTGATGAACTTCAAGAAGTGGTTAAGAAACTATCTAAGATTATGGCTGACAAAAAAATCGAAAACTCTTTTAAGCCGAGCAATCATAAACAACAGGATGCTTATACAGTTGCAAAGTCTAAAGGTGACAGTGTTGGAATGATTAAAGCCCTTATGGGTTTGAAGTAGTTTAAAAATTTAAAATAATAATAGGAGTGATGTTTAATGTTTACAATTGATAATTTTGTTGCAGGTCAGGTTACGGATTTAAAAGATGTGCTTATCAATACTACGCCAGTTGTTACACCGTTTTCTACACTTCTTTTGTCTAAGAAAGTAAAGGCAACAGCCCCAGAGGTAAGTTGGATTGAAGAATCTATCAATGAAAATAGCGCAAAAACTATCGGTGAAGGTGGAGATGCTCCTAACCATGAACAAGATGGAGCGGCACTTTTGAGTAACTATCTTGAATTATTCGCTGCAACAGCACTTGTATCAAATACTGCACAAGCGTCTAATGCAGTAGGCGTTTCTGATTTACTTGCTAAAGATGTAGCGATGAAATCACAAGCAATTAAACTCCGTATGGAAGAAAAATTTATTCATGGCGTAAAATCTTATACTCCTGCTACAAAAACATGGACAACAGCAGGTATCCTTGAACAAATTCACACTGATAACCGAGTTACTGGTACAACTCTTACACCTTCTAAATTTGAGGAAATGCTTGAGAAAATGTACAATGCTGGAACAAATATGAATATGATTTGTTTCCTTCCTGCACGTATGAAACTTGATATTAATGGATTTGCAGGTGTTACATTCCTGGCTCGTGAGAAGTTTTTAGGATTCGATGCAGACTATTATGATAGCCCATTTGGACAAGTTTCTTTTGTAAATACACGAAAACTTACTGATTCTATGTTCGTTGTAAATCCTGACTATTTGGAAATGCCTGAACTTATTCCGTTCCGAGCAACAAATGAGGCAGTAAGTGGCTCTAAAAAATCCGTATATCTTGAAACACAAGTAGGTGTTAAGTTGTTAAATCAGAAGGCGGCTGCATCATTTACTATTACACCTTAATCGAATACATAACAAACTAGGGGATTCGGCAAAATACCGAGTCCTCTTTTTTTATTTTTTTAATGTCACTTATGACTATATGAGGAGGTGTTAAAAATGAATGAAAAAAATGAAAGAATGTACTGGAAACTTTTGCGTGTGAAAAAGGGCATCAAAATTAAAGAGATCGCAGAATATCTGGGATGCAGTTTGTCATATGTCGCACGATACGAAAAAGGCGTAGTCAATATGATTGACAAGAAAGTGAAGGGGTATAAACAGTATATCAATCAATACGAACAAAAATAATCTGATTTTAAAAAATTGAGAGTGAGAGTGAGGATATGAAAATGATGAAGATTGGAAAATTCAAGCCATTTGGCTTTTTATATAGATATAATTTGGTGAATTTCAAATATGAAAAAATTGGAGGTGTCAAAGTGAGGGACGGTTTCACATAACGTTGCTCCTAGTAGTACGTACCACAAACTATAACTACTACTAGGAGGATAATATGATGATGAAGATGATGATGCGAGAGTGTGAGTGAGTTTATCTGATATTACAATTTAATAGTAGTTAAGCAGGTGTGGGAGTATTTTAACAGGGGTACGTGATGTGTTCGTCTTTTCACGTACTTTATGTTTAAAAATGCTAATGAATTATTGAAAAATCATGATTGGATGGAAAATGCGGACATGAAAACAATCTGGAACAATGACTGTGATGGTATCTTTTCTGCTTGTTTTCTTGATGAGTTCAAAAACTGGAAGCCATTCGCTTATTATGATTTTAACAAGATTGTGGCGGATGAATCATATATTAAAAATGGTCGATACACTGTTAAAAAGTCAGAAGTTGTTTATGTGGATGTGGCGGTTGAATGTAAACGCAGGACAATTGATATGCACATTACAAAAATTCACCCAGACGATAAAACGAATCCTAACAGTTTAAATCCTAACCAACATATACATAAAGCCAACTATACACAAAAATGTGCATGGGCGGCTGCAATTGCAATCTTGTCATATATAAACTTTGATTTTTCTACCCTTACAGATGAACAGAAAATGATTATCTGGGGCTTGGATTCAAGTTATCTATCTTATTATTTTGACAAGGATATATTTAATAAATGGGTTGAGTTCTACAATGTGCATGAATTAGCAACAGTATTCGATACATATAAGAAATCAGATTTTGAGCAGATTCAATATGATTACGGCTTGCAAGGCATGATACATATAGATCAAAATGGATACCTTTGTACAAGTGGTTGCCGAAAACGTAGTAAATGGTGTCCTGCAATAAATTTTGAAGCAATACAAAAACATTTTCCATATGTGCGGTTGCCAAAAGCAAGGCATGTAATAGAAGATATAGGGCTTCAACCTAAAAAATTTGAAACTGCATATTTAAAATCCAAACACGATCTACAAGGTCGTGTTTTTTCTTTTGCATTGAACGGAAAGCAGTACGGTCAATATTCGATTTTGATTTAATTTACGAGGGGGAAACACATGGCGAAAAAATCTAAATTGAATGTCACTGTTCGTGTTAACAAGGGAAACAATGAACATATTGCTAGTGTATTAGCAAAATTTATAATTGATTGGCATAGTAAACAAAAACAGGACTAATACATAGTAGGGCAGTCCTTTTTCACATATGAGGTGATTTTAAAATGATTAACACTATTAAAAAAATATTTACCAAACAGGAGGATAAGAAAATGGCAAGTGTACGAGACAAATATAGATTCGTGTATGAAATTCAAAAGGCAAAATATATCCGCTCAAAGGGTATTGAGTATATTACAAAAGCCAAGCACAGTAAGACGGATTCGATTTTCTTTTTGTTCGAGTGGTCAGAGGAATTTCAGAAAGCGGCTGATGAATGGGATATGATGAAGATTCAGGAGCGGATGAAAGAGCAGGGGCAACGTGATTAATGCGTTGTCTCTTTCTATTTGATTTTAGATTGAAAGGGGAAAACCAAAATGAAAAGTGAAATGATGGAAAAGTATCGTTTTGTTTACGATATTAAAAGAGCGCAATGGATACATGAGCAAGGAATCCCATATATCACAAGGGCATATCACTACAAAACGAAACACTTGTTCTATATGTTCGAGAATACGGATGATTTCAACAAAGTATACAATGAATACCGCATACCAAAAAATGATACAAACTGTACCTTAAATTGACACCGTATACCAAAAAAGAGTACAATTTGTACTGTACCGTATACCAAAAAACAACACAAGTTGTACCGTTCCGATGACCAAAAAAAGGTACAAGTTGTGTTCTAAATTGGTGTACCTTAACAGATAGACAATATAACAAATAAACCTAACTAACATACAGAGAAAAGAGAGTTAGTCAGTTAGTTAGTTTTTTGTTTAGTTTTAAAAGAAGTATTTTACTATATTGGAGGAATTTAAGATGAAGAATAATAATCAATCATTTATTAAAATATATAATAGTTTTCTTGAAAATGGAGATAATAAATTATCTCCTAAACAATTATATTTCTATGCTTTACTCCATGCAAGATATAGTCCTTTTCTTGAGTGTACAGAGACAACATTATCTATCCTTAACGAGTCACAAATTGTATACAAGGATAAAAATGAGAGAAAAAATATAGCGAATATCAAGAAAACTATTTTTTCTTTGCATGACATGGGATTTATTAAAATCGAGTGTTCAGATTCAAAAATTGATAAGAATAGTTTTATTCGTGTAAAATTTCCTACACTTGCTGATGGATTTGAGCAAGTGAAAAGAGATATTTTCAATATGGCTGAGAATGAGAATGAACTCTATATCCTTATTACTATCCAGCGTTTTAAAAATGGCTATGAGAAAGCAAAATCAAAATGGGCTGATGTGCTAGGTTGTTCTAAAAATACAGGAATTGCAATCATTAATAAGATGCTTGAGGATAAGAAAATATATTGTGTTGAAGGTGTCACATATAAGGATAATCAAGGTAGATTTAAACAAGATCCTACAAAATGGTATCTATGTGAAAAGCCAGTTATATTGCTTGATTCAGAAGAAAAAGAAAAATTGGTTGAGCAGATGGAAGAAACAAAGCAGGAAGTTATTGAAAATAAAATTGATTCTACTTCTACATTTGATACGATTTATGGGGAATTAACACTAGATGATATTATGAATCGCTATAGTGAATCTAACTGGGGAAAGAAAATCGAAAAGAATGGAAAACAGGTTAATGCACCGATTGAATTTTTCGAATATGCTGTCTATAAGATTATGAAAGATAATGGACTTCAACCAGGTGTCGTTAAAAAATGTGAATCAATAATCAATCTATACAAGAAAAAAGATTTCTATGACGGTACTTTTGAGCAATTAGAAGCGGAATATCAATCACAGTTAAAGAAGAAGAAAAGAGAAGAGATGCTGAAACAGTCAAACAATGTTGTCATTGATACTGATGGGAACTATATTCCTGTTAACGTTGATAATATTGATACAATTGATTTTAGCAAGGTTGAAAAGATTGTATATGATAATTGCGGGAAAGTAGAAACAAAATTTGCTAGTTTTTATAGAATAATGAGATTTGAAAATGGCGATTTTGTATATGAGCAAGCAAAAGAAGGGGCATTTGAATATGCGGTTGAATTGTACAAAGAGCATGTCAAAACTAATGAGGTACTGGATTTTGAAAAATGCAAAAAAATACAAACTGCTGTCTTTGACAAGTTTTATGAGCCAAAAAATACAACGGGTGAGCGTGTCATATACATAAAATCTCCATCAACACCTAAAACTGAACAAAAAAATGAACAAGTAAAGCAATTGAGTTTTAAAAATATTTCTCATGACGATGATGAGCCGGAATATAAACCACAAAAGAAAAAAGATGATAGAGATATTTCAAAGTTTTTAGATGATGAAGAAGAGTATTGGGGTACTAAGAAAAAAGACGGTTGGATTGATATTGAAAATTTATAAATGTCATTTAAAGGGTGTCCACTTATATTGGATGCCCTTTTTATTATTTAAATTTTAAAATTTTAAGGATGAATCACTATATGAACGTATATAAAAAATCGGGGAAATTAATGTTCCAGTTTTACTGATAACCTCTTTATATAGGTTTATAGTAAATGTGGAACAAAATTATAAATCTAAATCTTTTTAAATTGTTGCTCATATGTGGAAATGCTATTGGGTAGTTGGTAGGATTACATATGTGTAGACAGATTTATGCATAAACCTATATAATAGGTTATTGCATTTTTTTGTCTACAAATTAAATATTACACATTGTACATATTAAATTCTATATATATGGGGGAATGCTACTACAACTTTTCTTCGTTTCGCTGCGCTACACTTCAGAAAAAGTTGTTTTCGCTATACCATTCCCCCATACCCCCTTTCATAGCGGATATTATATTTTAACGTTTAATTGTAATATTTAAATTTTATAATAGTAAAAGTGGACAATATTGAAGTGGACATTTTCTCTATTATTATATAAGTATAATGTCCATTTGGTGAAAAAATCCTTATTTTATAAGGGTTTCATGGATTTTTCATGTGAAAAAGTAAAGGGGAGTTTTGTTGAAAATGGACGTTACTTTATTGTCCATTTGCTCGAAAATCCTTTATTTATAAGGGTTTTTTACATGTCCACTTCATCAAAAAGTAACGACGAGTTTTGAAATGGACAATATAATATACAAAATAGGCGTTGCCGTGTTTTGAAGCATTGTATTGCTTGCAATACACATGCTCGATTCGTAAGCCCATGTCATTTTAATTATTTATCGTATTAAAGGGTGTCCACTTATATTGGATGCCCTTTTTATTATTTAAATTTTAAGGAGGAAGCGCAATGAACGTGTATCAAAAAATCGGGGAAATTGCTGATGTGGTACAGGAGATTAAAACGGATGTAAAAGAAATCAAACAGGAACGTGAAGAGTTTAGGGAATTTGTAGAGAATGTGATTCATGATTTGAAAATGAATTATCTTGAGTTGCAAAAGATAAATGAACGATTGGACAGAATGATAGAACGAACAGATAGAGACAGAAGCAATCTGATTGAATTGAAAAAGAAATATGCGGATAGATATTAAGAGGGGAGCGGTTGAATAATGGCAAAGCCCAGGAATGATGGATTGTTGGCAGAGAAATTAAAAAGACTAACACAAACAAGGAAATTATACGTTTTACATAAATTTAAACTATTTTCAGATGATAGAATCAATTGGACGGATGAGGACTTTTTAAAATATGCTCATTTACAATCATTGAAGTCAATGCGTGAATGGGAAACGACAGACGAATTTCAAGAGATTGCTAAAATTGCTATTGCGTCAAAAAGTGCTAATGATTTGTGGGATGTATATAATGCTATGCGTGATAAGGCATTAACAGGTGATAAAAATGCGGCTGATATGTTGTTGAAGTTGCATAAACAGTTACAAGGTGAATTGAGAAGCGGAGGAAAGAAACAGGAGCAGGAAGATGATGGATTAACTTTGTAGGGGTAGGTATTTTGCCTACTCATTTTTTTATTTTCATTGTAAAAGGTGGTGAGAGATTATGTCGAAGTTAACGACGCAGGAGAAATTGCAGATTATTATGTCTGATTTTAAATTGTTTGCTAAAAATTTTATTCACATAATTGACAATGATGGAAATTCTATTCCGTTCATATTGAATCCTGAACAGGAAGAATTCATTACAAGCATGGAAAAATATAATATTATATTGAAAGGGAGACAAATAGGATTCACTACCCTATCCCTTGCATACATGCTCTATTGCGCTTGTACAAAGAAAGATACGAGTTATATTATCGTTACACATCATGATAAAGTAAGTAAAACATTATTTGTACGCTTGAAGAAGATGTATAAATCACTTCCGCATAAAAAATTCCCTAACCTATTCCCTAGTGAAAAATTAAACAATAGGGATGAGTTATATTTAAGCAATGGCAGCCGGATTATCATTGCAACTGCAAAAGGTGAGGATGCAATAAGCGGTAATACGTTTCAAATGATACACTTTTCAGAGATGGCAAAATATCCTTCAAGCGAAGTAATGGAGGAAATGTTGGCTACTGCTATACCTGCTCTTGCTAAGAATGATTCAGCATGTATTATCATTGAGTCAACTGCAATGGGATACAATTATTTTCAAGAGTTATTCATGAAGGCATACAGGGATAAAGGTTCAGCATGGAAAGCATTTTTCTACAATTGGTTAGCGGATGCCTATAAGAAACAATTCAAAGCGGTATATGACGAAGCGGAGGCATGGTATAAATCGCAAAACAAGGGTGTGCGGTTGTCTCCTGCTGATTTAGAACATGACGAAAAGATTCTATATGAGCGTTATGGGGCTTCCCTGAAACAGTTAATGTGGCGGAGGTATTATATTGATTTAAAGTCCCTAGAAACGTTTCAGAGAGAGTTTCCCACCACACCAGAAGAGGCATTTTCGAGTACGCAAAAAGGCGTATTCAATCAGTCAATGATTCAAGAACGAATACATAATCTTATTGAGCCAATATCATATCCCGAATGTGAGAGTGACTTGCCGGATATTTTAAAACAATATCTGAACAAGTCGCTTTTTTTATTTCATTTGCCCAAATCAAAACAAAGATACTGGGGTGGTGTAGATGTTGCGTCAGGTGGCGGTGGAGATAATGACAATTCAACCATAACGATAATTGATAGTGAAGGTGAACAGGTTGCGTCATTCTATGCAAATGATATTCCTGTTTATCGGTTTGCGGAGATATGCGCTACCCTGGGCAGATACTACAACAATGCGTTTTTAGCAATTGAACGTAATTCATATGGACTTCCGCTTATTGAACGTGTCTATAATGACCACAATTATTACAATTTGATGAAACAAAAGACATTCGATATGAAAGGTAGAAAGAAATTTGTAAGAGGATGGAATACAAATGCAACGAATAAATCAATTCTCATTAGTGACTTTAAGGAAGCATTTGAAACAGGACAAATATTAATACATTGTCGTGAAACTTTAGATCAGATGGCTATATACGAAGAGAAGGAAGGCAAGATGGGAAATAAACGAGGGAAAGGTAAACATGATGATTTAGTTATGAGTTTTGGATTGGCGGTACAAGCAAGAAAGGTTAACAAATATTATGTTGATATGTAAGGAGTTAACCAGTTTTTAAAAGTTAACTTTAGTATTGTTATAAAGGGAACGGGTTATGTTAGGTTCATCCAGAACCTGACCATTTTTTTTTTTCGTCAGGTACATAAGTTACCTTACAAATTCATGATAAGGGGGTTTCAGAATGAAACTATCTGAATACATAGCGGATAAGCATAATAATAAACAGACATGGTTTGTAGATGAATGTAGCAGTTTCACAGCCCAACAACGTGTAATGGATATTTTAAATAAGAAGGAATATTTATCAGGGCAACATAATATTCTTAAACGTCCTAATGAGCAATTCAATGGTAAGGAATTTGTTAGCCGTAAGATCGTTTTAAATTATGCAAAAACGATGATTAATTTTCAATCAATGTTTTTGTTGAAAAATAATGTAACACTAAGTGGTAATGAAGCGGTTGTCAAAGAATATAAGCGTATATACAAAAAGGGAAAATTTCATCGTCAAAATGAGAATATTTGTGATTCAGTCATTAAATATGGAAATTGCTATGAATATTTATATTTTGATGGTGGAGTGATTAAGTCAAAACTTATCAAGCCGGAAGATGGCTATCCGATTTTTTCAGACGAGAATGAGTATATAGCGTTCATTGAACATTATACAGTTGATTCAGTTTCCTACTATTATATCTATACTAATGAAGCGGTGGAGAAATGGACAGATCGAGGCGGAGAATTAAAATTAGTAGGGAGTTATAGAAATTTGTCAGGACTTCCGATACGTTATAAGTCACAGAATGAATTAGATGACCAATATGGACGTAGTGATTTAGACGATTACATAAATATCCTAGACAATATGGAGGATTTAATTAGTAAGAGTGTCGATGCATTTTATAAATATATTACAGGTATGCCTGTTTTGAAGGGTCAACAACTGAAAGGTGAAGGGCTTCCAGTACATACGGTAGGCGGTGGAATTGTGATTGATACAGATGCCGACTTTAAATTTGAACAGAATCAATTCGATTATCAGGCGTTTGAATCGTTGTACAAGACATTAATGCAAGCGTTGTTAGACGTGAGTTGCACACCGAGCGTATCAATGAATAAGACAGATATTTCTAACCTTTCAGAAGTTAGTATTAAATTATTATTTTCATTGGCTGAGATTAAGGCATCACTTAATGAACGATATATGAGGGATGGTATTGAAGAACGTCATGAGCAAATTAGAAAGATGCTTGAATATCAGGGCATTACATTTGACGATGATGATTTTGATACATTGGATGTTGTATTTGTATTCAATACTCCGCAAAATGCAAAAGAAATTATTGAGAATCTGCAAATGTTGGATTCTATGGGTGCAATTAGTTTGCAGAGTATCCTAGAACAGAATACGTATATTCATGACGTTGTACAAGAAATGGACAGAATCAAACAGGATACAAGGAAACAAAATGTTGATAATAGTAAGAATAATAATACTATATATAGTAATGATGATGAAATTGGAAATAATACGGGAAATAATTTAGAAGAAATATAGATAAATTGTACTGATGAGTATAAAAATGATATATCACGCTTGCGGTACATGTTACTATGCTGGCGGTGTCGTGTTCTGCGACAGAGTTAAAAAAAAGGATTACCAAAATTTTGGGAGTCATCATTTTTTTAAAAAATTTTAAAAAAGGAGCGGATGAAAATGTCTAAAATTAAACATTCGGCAAGTTTGTCGTCATATACGATGCATGATTAATGGAATAGGCATTGAAGGGCTTGAAATCAGTCATATATATTTGAAATCTGCTAAAGCGCGTTGCAACTAGGTGACAGAGTGTTACTTAGTTAGATATAATACATATGTACGGATGCGGTTAAACTAGCCAATGTAACGCTTTATACAGTCCATGTATATGCAGAGTTTTATACATCCCAGAGTTGGGTTGTGTGTGAGAAATATTCGATTGAATTGCAAAAACAATAACAAAATGAAATAGATTAATATGTTTTATATCAATGTATAAACAAATAATGGTAATTGTATATCATTGAATAAAAGCGGTTAAGATTAGCGGTTGAAAATCCCTTGTATATCAAGGGTTGAATACACTATAAAAAAGTAACGTCCTATATTTTACGTTATGTTAAATACATAAAACGAATATGATATTCATAACTAGGAGCGGTTGTTTAAAGCAACTGCTCTTTTTTATTTAAACGGGAGCGGATGGATAGAGGGGCTAACGATTCGTTTAGTGGTCAGGTGCGTTAAATTTGACAAAATCGACACGACAAGCCGCCAGTCTTTAGATTGTGCAGAGGTTCAGGTATAGCGATACCCCTAATTTTTAAATCGAGGTCGCATCACATCGTTTTACACACGCACGAAAAATTTTTAAACTTGTCCATATTTTCATAACTATAATATTCCAGTTCAGTGATTTTTTATATACGTTAATCAAAGAGTAATATACTTATTATAGATGCGTGGAGGTTAAATATGGAAATTGAAAGAGTGAAATATACTTATGCCTATCGTTATTATCCAAAAGGACACAATCATATTTACGGGGGAATAAAAACTAGGGATGATGTTGAGCGATGCTTTAATTATGTTAAAAATACAATAAGTTATTTTTCTAAGTTTAGCGGTGGTGATTTAGTTAGATCGGATACGGAGGATATGGAGAGAGGGATTGCGAATATCGAAATAGCAATTAATAAGATGATTGCTATACCATCATTGTTTGGATGCAGTAAAGAAGATATTGAATTGTTAAAAGAGGAATACGAGGAATTAGTAAAGAAGGTACATGAAATTGATTTCAGACGTGTTTGTTGGGATTAAATGACTCAACGTTCACCAATTCAGGTGAGCGTTTTTTATTTCTCAAAGAAAGGATGATTATCTATGACGAATGCTGAACGTCTATTGATGGAGATAACAGGTATCAATCTTACTCCCGCTGAAATTGACGTATATCTTTCTGAAAATTGTCTATCCTCTACTGATACATACGATGCAAACAATAAGCAAAATACAATTGCTATTTATGAAGCGGCTCTATCTGTGCTTGAATCAATTGCCAATAATCCCGAATATATGAAAACACGCAAGTTTGACGATATGACAATTGACAAGTTTGCGGAGAATTTACAATCCAGGATAGACCAATTGGAGCGGAAGATTAGAAAGATGAAGTCAGATTTACAGACAGCATCACAATCTAACTTTTTTATGTTGTTTAGAGAATAGTTTGTAAAAATTTTACATCAATAAAATTTATTATAAGGTGGTGAGCAGATGCCGGAGATTAATTATTTTAATCAGAATGACAATACAGAGTTTCAATTTATTCTCAATGATGCTGGAACAGATGTATTAGTTAACAATCAACCGCAACGAGTATTAATAACCAATACAAACTTACAAACACATTACGATGATAAGAAAATATCAAGCATTGAGTTATTAAAATGCGGTGATTTAGTGGACTATGCAAATAGGAAATGGCTCATCATTAATGAAGTAAATGGGCTGAGATACGATACATATAAAGCCATCATGCGTTGTTGTGACTATACAGTTAAATTTTCGATTGACTGTAAAGTGTATGAGTTTCCTTGTATTATCGAATCATCTACGTTTGGTATTGCGGCTGATAATACAATGATATTGCCTAGCGATATCATTAAGGTGACTGTACAAGAAAATGCAGATACATTGAAGGTTGGACGGGATAAGCGATTTATAAAATTCGGAAGCGCATGGAAAGTGGTAGGGATAGATAGGACACAAAAAGGGCTTATTACCTTTACATGTGAGTTTAGTCAGATTTCAGCAAATGATGACTTGGTGAATGAGATTGCTGATAAATGTACTAAGACATATACGGTTGAAATTTTAAACGGAGAAACAAGTAATGTTGATGTAAATGGTACGTTGCAGTTGAATGTAAAAGTCACAGAAGATGGAACAACTGTAACAATGCCTGTATTGTATGAAACAAGTGATACAAATATTGCAACGGTTGACGCTAATGGGCTTGTAACTGGGATTGCAGAAGGAACGGTAACAATTACAGCAAGGTTGCAAGACAATCCATCTATTCAAGATGCTATAACAATTAATGTTCAATCAGTAGCATTGCCTGATAACTGGTCTGTGATTATTGAGGGTGTTGATAGTATTAGAAAAAGTCAAAGTGCAACCTATACAGCAAAAATTCTGAACAATGGCATTGAGGATGCTTCTAAAACAGTTATATGGTCTATTCGCAATGAAGATGGAACAAGTACACCTTATGCGACTATTCAAAGCCAAACAGGTACAAGTTGTACAGTTAAAGCAGGTGGAACTCAAAATAAATATATAGTGTTGCGTGCTACTAGGACAGATGATACAAGTATGTATGCTGAGAAAACAATTCAAATTAAAGCGTTATTTTAAAGTATAACTTGTTCGGAAAAATCTGGGCAGGTTCTTTTTATTAATAAAAAAATTAAACTGATTTTCATGAATATTTGACTTTTCATTGTAACCACAGTATTATAAAAGTAGTCGTCATGATTTTGAAAGTGGTCGCACAAAATAGCGATTAACAACCGTAATTGTACGGCTTAACCCGATTTTGTCCTATTGGGGTGGGTGAGGTCGCAGGTTCAAATCCTGTCGTTCCGACCATTTTATGTGGGAGCATAGCCAAGTGGTAAGGCACAGGTCTGCAAAACCTTTATTCCCCGGTTCGAATCCGGGTGCTCCCTCCAGAAAATAAAAAATATTGTAAACTAATTAAAAGTGTGGTATAATAAAATAGTTAATTTATAAAATGCGGTCGTGGTGGAATTGGCAGACACGCTATCTTGAGGGGGTAGTGGTCCCTGA
>JAAROH010008050.1_pt1 | contig 17025 bp, 16 predicted proteins | sample 7248631 | NCBI WGS metagenome assembly JAAROH01 (sample SAMN09772309, study PRJNA484901) | compost metagenome | isolation source: Vermicomposting unit | place: India
TTATGCACTTATACTTAATTCTTAAAATTTCCAACTACGTCGAATTCGCTTCTTTTCTGGAAATTTATACTTTCTTAACGTATAAAGAAACTCGGGGGTCCGAGCTTTAGGTGAGAGAAGAGCACAGTCAGCGAAAAAATATTTTCGCTTGCGAGGTAATGCTACCGAAGCCTCTCTAGTTCAACGAAAAAATACCCTGGTTTTTCGATTCCGATAAAACGCTTCGTTGCTTTCCTTGTGCACTTTTCCTTCATTCTTTTAATTTCCCGTACCAAGCAAATTCTCTCTTTTGCTGGAAATTTATACATTCTTCATGTAAAACAAAAGGAGTCTGACCCCACATGATATCATTTTAAGGTTTATCACCATTGTACCGTGTTGGAAGTGAGTGTCAGACAGAACCAAATAGTATTATCAATAAATTTTCGTTATTCCTCTTCCCCATCTACAAGAAAATCCGGGTTTAATTCTTCAAACTCCTCATCGTCAATATCGAGATCCCAATCGTCATCTTCAAAATCTTCATCACTTAATCGGACAACTACTTTCGTTTCACCAATCAATTCGACTAAAAATTCGCGTTCGACCGTAACAACCAGTTTATTCCCATTCGGTGAAATGACTGCTTCGACACAATTCGGTTGTTGAAGTACTTGTACATTCACTTCTTTATCGGCAATGGTTTTGTCATCTTTATATTTTAATTTGATGACATCTTTGTATTCGACCCGATCAGTTGCAACATCCGTTTTCGTATTATCATTGCAGGAATACCAGCAGTTAATATCATAATGTCCACTTACTTCCACAGTTTTTCCGACTTTCTCCGCTTTATATGCATGGTTGATAATCCATGCACCAAGGATACTGGACGGAGCATGGTTTGGTCGGATTGTATGATTGGAAGTGGTATTTTTTCGCCCTTTCGCAACGACCGCTTTTGTAATAATCTCTCTTGTATTTCCCATGCGAGCGTAACCTCCTCAAGTTTTATCACTTCATCCTATGCGGGACAAAAAACCAGTGTGCGTAAATTTTCTTGGAAGTTCGTTTTCAAGGAAAATGACTAAAGGAAGAGAGGTTGGCAATTGTCTACCGGCAGTCGATACGAAGCAGATAAAATGATTAACGGAAGATTGAGTTTACACTGTTACGGGTGATCTTCGTTTTCCTTATTTCCGGTTATTTTTATTAAATGGGTTTCAGGCCTTGCTCCCAATCGTAACGGTAATTGCGTCGTTCCATATCCGTTGCTTATTAATAAGGTTGTTTCTTGTCCTTGATACAATTTCCCCTTTGGATATAGACCAAGCCCAAATAAACGGATTTGTCCTCCATGGGTATGACCGCTTAACAACAAAGAAATACGATGTTCTTTTTTTACATCATTCCAAATTTCCGGATTATGGCAAATAACAATTTTAAACGATTCCTTGTCTACAGGTTCTAAAACACTCTCCAAACAAATGTCCTGATATTTTATTTCACCGATCCCAATGATATATAATTTTTCCCCTTTATCTGATTGAAGCACTCGATAATCATTTTCTAAAACAGTGACAAAATTTTTATGGAAGATTTCCATCAATTTTGTTCGGTTCTTCTCATAGTCATTATTTCCCCAAATAAAGTAGATGGGGGCTATTTCATTTAGTCGCCGTAAGTTTTCTTCCGTTCTCGTATAGGGAACTCCTTTTTCTGTTAAATCACCGCCAATGATGACAAGATCAGCTTTCCCCTTAACTTGATCAATGATTTTTTCACTGATAAGACGTCGATGGATATCAGATATGAAAAAAATGTTGATTTCGCCAAAGGAAACGGGGAACGAAGGAAAAGATAACTTGTGTTTAATCATATGATTTTCTTGAGCGACTTTCCACATATACCAAAGGAAAAGAACCGGTAAAACGATAATAATAATCAATAAAATTTCCATAATATGTCTCCTAAAAAAGGCCTACCTCTGGAAGATAGACCCTTAATCGTTTATGTGTTTAACAGGATGGAAATATCCTTTTTATGATAAGTCTTGTGACATGACTGCTTTTTCACTCCGGACTTGTGCGCCTGTTTTACCTTGCAACAAGTCACCGTCAGTCGACAGAATAATTTCATTTGTAACTGTATTGGCAATTGTATTTGAAACCATTTGTAAAAGTTCATTTACTTCATATTGTGACTCTTTAAATTCCTGCACAATCGGAATTTCATCAATTTCCTTTTCCAGCGCTTCTATTTTTTCTTCGACTTGTTTCAAAGCTTTGATTTTTCCATAGTTTTGGAAGTTAACTGCTTGTTTTTGTAAACTTTTTATGCTGTTAATTTTTTCCCTAACCTTTTGATTTTCATTAATCTTTGCTTCCGCCCGCTTAAAAAAATTCACTTCTTCTGTCTCGGCGATCATTTTAGCCAGTTCCCTTGCTTTATCAATGATTTCCGTCTTTGTATATTTCCCCATTGTTTTAGCTCACCTCGATTTTTTCCTCAACCACCATTTCCCCGTTTAATGTCCATGTTTTTGCTTCCGTAATTTTTACTTTTACAATTTGACCGATGGCCGATTTTGGTCCGACAAAATTGACCAGTTTGTTTCTTCGCGTGTAACCGCTGAGTACTTCCGGATTGTTTTTCGATTCACCTTCAACAAGTACTTCGACGGTTTGCCCTTCCATTGCTTTCATTTTTTGTGCAGAAATTTCGTTAACTAAATCATTTAATCGTTGTAACCGTTCTTTCTTCACTTCCATCGGGACATTGTCCTTCATTTTTGCCGCAGGTGTTCCTTCCCGAGGTGAGTAAATGAAAGTGAAAGCTGAATCAAATCCCACTTCACGGTACAAGGATAACGTTTCTTCAAATTGTTCATCCGTCTCATTCGGGAAACCGACAATAATATCCGTTGTCAAGGCAACATCCGGTATGGCCGCTTTAATTTTGCGCACCAATTCCAAATAAGATTCCCGGGTATATTTCCGTCCCATAATTTTCAGCATGGAACTGGAACCGGATTGAACCGGAAGATGAATATGTTCAACAAGATTGCCGCGTTTTGCCAATACTTCAATTAAATGATCATCGAAATCACGCGGATGGCTTGTTGTGAAGCGAATTCGCGGTACATCAATTTTCCGCAGATCATCCATTAAATCACCGAAGCGATAATCGATATCTTCAAAATCTTTACCATACGCGTTCACGTTTTGGCCAAGTAAAGTAATTTCTTTATACCCTTGGGCAGCTAAATGACGAACTTCTTCGATAATATCTTCCGGACGGCGGCTTCTTTCTTTCCCGCGTGTGTATGGAACAATACAATATGTACAGAATTTATCACAGCCGTACATAATGTTAACCCAAGCTTTAATGTTACCTTTCCGTGCCTTTGGAAGACTTTCAATAATATCGCCTTCTTTTGACCAAACTTCAACAACCATCTCTTTTGCCATATAAGCCTCATGTAAAATCTGCGGCAAACGATGGATATTGTGGGTACCGAAAATCATATCGACATGTTGATGTTTTTGCAAAATCCTGTTGACGACTGATTCTTCTTGTGCCATACACCCGCAAACCCCGAGAAGAAGATCCGGTTTTTCTTGTTTTAATGATTTTAAATGACCCAGTTCGCCAAACACTTTATTTTCGGCATTTTCCCGAATCGCGCAAGTATTGAGTAAAATGACATCGGCATCCTCGGTTGTATCGGTCGGTTCATAGCCTAATTCCATGAAAATTCCGGCCATTACTTCGGTATCATGTTCATTCATTTGACAACCATACGTACGGATATAAAATTTTCGACCTTCCCCCATTCCTTTTAATGGTTCCGGCACATCAAAATCTTTAAAATAACCTACATTTCCTTTTGTCCGTTTCCTTGCATCCTTTAGGGAAGGCGGCATGTAGACAGTTTGAAAATATTTACTATAATCTTTTTCTCCGGCAGCGGATTTTTTGTCCGTTGGAGAAGCTTGTTTCACTTGTTGACTTTGTAACCGTTGTTGTTCGTTCATAATTAAACTCCTTTCAAGACCATAAAAACAAATCATATTCTTGCCACATCTGTTAAAACACATCTCTATTCAATTTATCATTATAAACGTTTATAAAGCAATTAACAATAAGATATAGTATGTAATGGGTGGTTATATGAAGACATGGAAGTTCCATAAAATAATCAAAACTCGGATAAGGTGAGATAAACTAAAGAAAACTCGTGCGTTCGAGCCATGGGTTCACCGAAAAAATATAAAATTTTTTCTGCTGCGATGTATTCCCGCGAAGCTTTCCTTGTACACTTATGCGTAAGAAAAGTAGAAATTGAAACATTAGACAAAAATAGTCTGATTGCGTTAAACAACCAGACTTTTGTAAAAGGACCTTTTATAAATTTCAAAATGATGAAAGTATCATCACGATACAAGTTGAAAATGGTTTTAAACTGCTCTATCGAGGTTCTACAATCAACTTAATTGCTGTTCGTTCCTCCCCATCAATTTGAATATCGGTAAAAGCTGGAATACAAATCAAATCAACTCCACTAGGGGCTACAAAACCTCTGGCAATGGCTACAGCTTTTACCGCTTGATTTAACGCACCGGCACCAATAGCTTGAATCTCTGCACCGCCCCTTTCCCGTAAAACTCCTGCAAGTGCACCAGCTACTGAATTCGGGCTCGACTTTGCTGAAACTTTTAATATTTCCATACTTTGTTCCTCCTTGAATCTCTCTGGTTTATTTTTTTCGTGGACTGACCTGCAAGTGTAAAACCATTCCATTGCTACTATATTCAAGGAGTCGAACCCTTATTCCAAGCTGAAACTGATTTTTAAATAATTTTTCTTTATCATACTTTCATCTAATTAAATAACCGCTGATCATCATTTAAAATCATCCGTTCAATATTTTTTGCCAATCCCGTTTTGTCATTGATTTCAACAACAACACCACAAAGTTGCGTCCGGCCATGTTTCGGAACGTCAAACCTTGACGGTAAATTTGTTAAAAATTTCCTTAACACCGTTTCCTTATTTACGCCAAGTATACTATCATAAATACCTGTCATGCCCACATCTGTTATAAAGGCTGTACCCCCCGGCAAAACACGGTTATCTGCTGTTTGAACGTGGGTATGCGTGCCCACAACAGCACTGACACGACCATCCAAAAACCAACCCATTGCCTGCTTTTCACTGGTAGCTTCTGCATGGAAATCGACAAAAATATAGGGGGTTCGCTTTTTTGCTTCATTTACTAATTGTTCTGCTTTTTGGAAAGGACAATCAATTGGCGGTAAAAATGTCCTGCCTTGCAAATTTATGACGGCCAATTCAAATGAATTAATTTTCACATAAACGATCCCTTTCCCCGGGTTGTTTTCGGGGAAATTTGCCGGTCTTATAAGATACTTCGCATGATCAATAAACTCAAAAATGTCTTTATTATCCCAAGTATGATTTCCCATTGTAATTACTTGTACACCCAATTCAAGAAATTGCCGATATATTTTTTCCGTAATCCCTTTTCCGGCAGCGGCATTTTCCCCATTTACAATAGTAAATGTCGGATGATACTTTACTTTTAACTTAGGTAAATATTCTGCTACTGTTTTTCGACCTGGTTCTCCCACCACATCACCAATAAAAAGAATTTTCATATTGTTTCCTTTCTTTTATAAAAAGTGTTTCATTTATTTTTATTTTGCCATATTATAATCGATACGAAGAATAAAGGAAAGGGACAAACCATGGATACGTGTCGATTATCTCCCTTTCTTGAAAACCATTTTTTAAAGGTGATTTCAAGAAGGAAGAAACACCACCAAGGAATGTCCCCTCCGTTTTATTTGGCATATTCGACTGCCCGGGTTTCCCGAATAACAGTAACTTTAATATGACCAGGATAGTCGAGTTCATTTTCGATTTTTTTCCGTATATCTCTAGCTAATCGATGTGCTTCTAAATCATCAATCATTTCCGGTTTTACAATAATCCGGACCTCTCTTCCTGCTTGAATGGCATATGATTTCTCTACACCATCATAGGATTCGGAAATTTCTTCAAGTTTTTCCAGACGACGAATATAGCTTTCTAAAGTCTCACTTCTGGCCCCAGGTCTTGCAGCCGATAATGCATCAGCGGCAGCTACTAAAACGGATATAACCGAAGTAGGTTCTGTATCACCATGGTGAGATGCAATGCTATTGATTACGACAGGATGTTCTTTATACTTGGTGGCAAGTTCGACGCCGATTTCAACGTGACTTCCTTCTACTTCATGATCGACAGCTTTACCAATATCATGTAGAAGTCCGGCTCTTTTTGCCAGCGTTACATCTTCACCTAATTCAGAAGCCAATATTCCTGCTAATTGAGCAACCTCAATTGAGTGATTTAATACATTTTGACCATAGCTGGTTCTGTATTTCAGTCGTCCGAGTATCTTAATTAAGTCCGGATGTAATCCATGAACACCAACTTCGAAAGTCGTTTGTTCTCCAACTTCACGGATATATTCGTCCACTTCACGTCTGGATTTATCGACCATTTCTTCAATTCTGGCCGGATGAATCCTTCCGTCTTGAACTAATTTTTCCAATGCAAGTCGCGCCGTTTCCCTTCGAATTGGATCAAAACCGGATAAGATTACTGCTTCAGGTGTGTCATCAATAATTAAATCAATACCAGTTAATGTTTCAAGCGTACGGATATTACGACCTTCACGTCCGATAATCCGTCCTTTCATTTCATCATTTGGTAAATTGACAACAGATACGGTTGTTTCAGCGACATGATCAGCAGCACATCGTTGAATAGCCAGTGAGAGAATACTTTTCGCTTTCTTATCCGCTTCTTCTTTCGCACGATTTTCTGCATTTTTTACCATCTTGGCAATATCGTGGGAAAGCTCTTTTTCAACTCGTTCTAGTATGATGGATTTTGCTTGATCCAACGTTAATTTGGAAATTCGTTCAAGTTCTTCCTGTTGTTTTCGAACCATCTCTTCCACTTTGCTTTCCATCTGTTCAATATGCTGTTGTCTTTGATTTAGAGAATCCTCCTTTTTTTCCAATATCATTTCACGCTTGTCTAATGTTTCATCTTTTCGATCAAGATTCTCTTCCTTTTGCAATAACCGATTTTCTTGTTTTTGCAATTCGTTCCTTCGTTCGCGAAGTTCACGTTCAGTTTCTATACGAAGTTTGTGAATTTCATCCTTTGCTTCTAACAGGGCTTCTTTTTTCAAAGAATCTGCATCTCGATTTGCATCAGCTAATATTTTTTCTGCAGCATCTTTTGCTCCTGCAATCTTCTGTTCAGCAATGGATTTTCGAATGAAATAACCAGCAACAACACCGACGATAAGAAGCAAAATGGAGATGATGATTTGCACTAAGTCCATCATTTCACCTCCTCTTGCTATGAACTTTACAATTTCATACATGTCGGCATGTACATTTTCAAAAAGTTTTTAATAAATAACGTCAGGTATGAAGAACCTAACATAAAGGCAAAATATTGCAATAAGCCAAATTTTATGCCAAAAACTACAAAAAAATTGTAAAATATACATTTTCATTGTAAAGGTGTGAATTTTCATTGTCAAGTAATAGAACGATTCCAAAAAAGGATGGAATAAAGTAAAACTTCCACCAGGGGGAGTTTTTGATCTCCGCAGATAGTAAGTTGCACTTATCTTCCTCCTCGTTCATCTTTATTTCCCTTAAGCCACAAGTGGAAGATTTATTGACCGTTTGTACGTTTTAACGATAAAAAAGACTGCCAATATACAGAATCATATAGGCAGTCGCAAAAGTTTATTCTTCTAATTGAAGTTGTTCTTGATCCACAGCATCTTTTGTTTCAGGGCTTTCTTGCAGTAAATCCAGACCATAATGTTCACGAATTTTGTTCAAAACTTCCAGTTTAATTTTTGGATTTTCTTTTAGGAATAATTTTGCATTTTCTCTGCCTTGTCCAACCCTTTCTCCTTCATAGGAGTACCAAGAGCCGCTTTTTTGAATAATATCAAGGTCAGCGCCGATATCAATAATTTCTCCTTCCAGCGAAATCCCTTCACCGTACATAATATCAACTTCGGCAGTTTTAAATGGTGGTGCCACTTTATTTTTTACCACTTTAATTTTTGTTTTATTCCCGACCATATCATTTCCTTGTTTTAATTGCTCTGCTCTACGAACTTCAAGTCTTACCGTACTGTAGAATTTTAAGGCACGACCACCGGGGGTTGTTTCCGGATTGCCGAACATAATTCCAACTTTTTCACGGATTTGGTTAATGAAAATCGCAATGGATTTTGATTTGTTGATGGCACCGGATAGCTTCCGTAACGCTTGAGACATAAGACGTGCTTGTAAACCAACATGCGCATCCCCCATTTCCCCTTCAATTTCTGCCTTCGGAACAAGGGCGGCAACTGAATCAATGACGATGATGTCAACTGCACCGCTCCGTACAAGAGCCTCTGCAATTTCCAATGCCTGCTCACCTGTATCCGGCTGGGAAAGAAGTAATTCATCAATATTTACACCTAAGGCTTGCGCATATTTCGGATCAAGCGCATGTTCTGCATCGATGAAAGCTGCTTGTCCGCCCTGCTTTTGTACCTCTGCAATAGCATGCAAGGCAACGGTTGTTTTCCCTGAACTTTCCGGACCATAAATTTCGATAATTCGTCCTCTTGGATATCCACCTATACCCAGTGCGATATCTAATGCTAAAGAACCGCTTGAAACTGTGGAAACTTGGGTATCTGTTTTTTCCCCCATTTTCATGATAGAGCCTTTACCAAATTGCTTTTCAATTTGTTTTAACGCCTGCTCTAAGGCTTGTTGACGATCACTCACGCAATTTCCCCCTTCTATTAAATAGGCTATTAGTTTTGAAACCTATTAATACTATATACTTTTTTACTCAACTTGCCAAGTATTTTGTCGAACGTTCATTCGTCAGCTTTTAAAGGAAAGTACTGCTGTAAAATCGTATTTTCTCCTTACAAAAATTACATTTTCAACTTGCTTTTTAACATGAAAATACTATTTTTATCAATTGTAATACTTTTCTATTAAAGAGGAAGTTCAAAAACACCTTACTTAATTGTACATCCTAATCTGCTATTTAGGAAGATTTATGGGAATACTATTAAAATAATTTAAGGTTGAATAGGTTACAATTATCTGGACAGAAAAATTAAGGTTTAAGTAGACGAAGAAACTTGGATATAAGTCTAACAAGCGATAACAGAACGATACAAGAAACTTTATGCGGAGAGACGGGCATGATAGCATTGTCTGGAGAGCCGAAGTTTGTGAAGTCTTGCTTCTTGGCAAGGAACTCATGCCCGTCGAGGGATGACTTGGAGTGAGAACTCCCTTTTTTGGCGATGAAAACCCACCCGTCATTGGGATGCGAAACTTAAGTAATCATTTTAACGAATCTGCTCTGTTGTGTTTCCGGCTTCTTTTATGGCTTTGCACAGGTGTGTTAAGCTTTCCGGTCTCACTTTCATTCAAGTCCTTTTCCATTCTCACGATGACGATCGATTAACTGTAATACCCACTCTTCGTCAAAACGGAGCTTTTCTAACCGATGCCGGAAAAAAGTCAGAATATACTGCTGTTCCTCTTTAGGAATCCGTTCATCCTTACTCGCATACTCCAACCGTTCTTCCTCATGGCGGATTTCATACCGCAGATAATCCTTGTATTGGTGCAAAATTAAAAACTGCACTTCCTCACTGATCAGGCCAAAATTTTTCAGCTTCGTATAAAAATGAAGTTCGTAATCCGGTGAGTATGGAATCGGTTCTTCCATCAATCGAAAAAAACGGATTCTGCCTTCATTTGTGAGTCTATAAATCTTTTTCTTTTTTCCTTTTCCTCGTGGAGCGCCTTCCGATTGTTCATCGGAGAAGACTTGCTCAATCAGACCATCTGCAAGCATGCCGTGAATAAGCGGATAAAGCGCCCCCCAGCTGATTTTTCGTGTAGGCCCAACAATTCCGTTCAAAATTTGATGCAGCAAATAGCCATGCATCGGGTTATTCATCAATTCGCCGAGTATGAACAATTCGTTCAAGTGAAAGGCCTCCTTTAGTATAACTGCTAGTATTATAAAACCGCGAATACCCAACTGAACAGGCTTTCACCTTACAAATCCGTGATAATATGAGGCGTGGCGGTAGCGACTATTGTTAAGTCGCCTCTTTTCATGATCTCTTTTTCTCCCCCTGCTTAACGATTAGAAACTAAGTAAAGGGTATTACCTTCAGGATCATTGAAGTGTACGACCTGGGCTGCCTTTCCTTCAACAGAATCATGGAATTCAACACCACGGGATTTCAATGTCTCGATGGCGGTCTCTAAGTTCTGTACAACAAATCCAATCGACATGCTGCCTGATTTTTCCGGTTGAAAATCTTGTTCTCCGGTAAGATGCAGGAGTCCAATCGTCAATCCTGGTGCTTCTACTTGTACAAAATGCTCGTCCATTTCGCCTTGCAGCTTTAATCCAAGGGTTTCGACGTAAAATTGAATGGCTCTTTTTAAATCCGCTACTGTGATAGTCACATTGGCACTTTCAAACATGCATATTGCCTCCTTTATAGTTTGGTTGTTCTTATTATATCAAATATTTATAATGAGTAAACATGTTTTCTTGATATAAAATAATTCGAAACATCCCGGTAATTCGCATCTTTGCTGAAATATAGACATTAAGGAATAAAAAAAGGAAGGTTAAGTCACCTTCCACGCATTTATTTTTTAAAGAGTAAATCCATTGCAGTTTGAAAATGATTTGTCGGCTGGTTGCATTGAAAATTTTCACAGACATAAATCGTCGGTTTCTCATTTATCATGGCATAGTCTTCAATAAACGGAGCAATTTCGGAAAGTTTGGCCTGTTCGTTCCTTTTTACCACCATTAAAGAAATTTCGGGGTGGAAATTCTCCTGTATATGTTGGATAAAATCAACAACTTCTTTTGTTTCATCATCCATAACGATAACGACTTCTTTCATTGCTTGCTGTGATAACATTACAGACTGCAGCATCATTGCGTGACCATTGGGATAATCATGGATATCCTTACTGAAAACTTGAAACATTTGCTGGACCTTTTCTTCTAACGTAAAATCCCCGGTCAGTTTCGCCAGCCTTAACAATTGGCAAGCAGCGACACTGTTTCCGGAAGGCAATGCCCCGTCATATGACTCCTTTTGGTTGACGAGCAATGGCTCATCGTCGTTTCCGCTAAAGAAAAATCCTCCTGCGTGATCGTCCCAAAATAAATCCATCATGTTGCCGGCCAGTTTTTTTGCTTCCTCTAAATAAAAAGGAGCAGAAGTTGATTCGTACAGTTCAATATATCCCCACAATAGAAAGGCATATTCATCAATAAAAGCTTTATTTTTTACTTCGCCATCTCGGTATCTCACCATTACCCGGCCATTTTGAATCAAGTTGTCCCTGATAAAAGAAACTGCTTTTTCTGCAGCCTGCACATAGGATGCTTGATGAAATACACGCCCTGCTTTTGCGAGCGCTGCAATCATTAAGCCGTTCCATGCCGTTAAAATTTTATCATCGCGGAATGGGCGAACCCGGTTTTCCCGATGTTGAAACAATCTTTGTCGTGCCGTTTCTAATTTTTCCGCTAACTCTGCAGAAGAAATCCCTTCCGATTTTGCAATCGATTCTAAATGACTTGTAATCAGATTAGGAATATTTTTTCCTTCAAAATTCCCCTGTTTAGTAATGTCATATGCTTGGCAAAAAAGCGTGCCCAACTGTTCCCCCAACACATCCTTCACTTCTTCCGGGGTCCAAACATAAAACTTTCCTTCCTCTCCTTCTGAATCGGCATCTTCCGCAGAGTAAAACCCTCCATCCGGGTGAACCATATCACGTAACACATACTTGATAATTTCTTCCGTTGTTTTTTTGTACCGGGCATTTTTCGTCATCCGGAAAGCATCGGTATAAGCCATCGCAAACAGTGCATTATCATACAGCATTTTTTCAAAGTGTGGGACCAAAAATTTTTCGTCAACGGAATAACGAGAAAAACCATAACCAATATGATCGTAAATTCCCCCGCGTGCCAATCCATCCAATGTTTTTGTTACCATGTTAAGTGCTTCTTGATTTTCATAAAATTTGGCATACATAAGTAAAAATACGAGTGTATGCGGCATTGGGAATTTCGGTGCCTCGCCAAAACCACCGTATTGAGGATCAAAAGTTTGTTTGTAATATCGGAAAGCGTTATCAATTGTTTCTTTCGTTAAGGAAGTTTGTTCCCCTTTTTCACGGCTAAGCTCAAGCGCTTGTTTTACTTGTGCCCCTACATCCTTTATTCGATCCGGATTTTCGGTATATTGTTGATATAAATAATTTAGTACCTCTTTAAAGCCAGGCATTCCATAACGGCTTTCCCGCGGGAAATAAGTTCCGGTATAAAATGGAACTCGATCCGGCGTCAAAAATACACTCAACGGCCAGCCGCCATGCCCGTTCATCATTTGGCAAACGAGCATATAGATAGAATCAATATCCGGTCGCTCTTCCCTGTCCACTTTAATCGAAACAAATTTCTCATTGAGAATCTGCGCCACCTCTTCATTTTCAAAAGACTCCCGCTCCATCACATGGCACCAATGGCAAGTCGAATAACCAATACTAACAAATACCGGCTTATTTTCACTTTTTGCCTTTTCAAATGCCTCTTCACTCCACGGATACCAGTCGACAGGATTATAGGCGTGTTGAAGCAAGTAAGGTGATTTTTCATTGATTAAACGATTCGGGTTTTTGTTTTCAGTCATTAAACCTCACCTACTTAGTTTTTATTCTATTCTTTATAACATAGTTTACCCGAAAATAATAAAATAGACATAAAAATAAGTATTCATTGTTAAAAATTAGGTAATAGATTTTTTACATTCTGAATTAAAAATAAAGCCAAAGATTTAGCACATTATTTCAAGATTATACGCAGTAATAATGAATAATTGTAAGCTTTACATGGTTTCCATAAATGATAAAGCAAAAGTCAAAGTGTATGATTATGTAGATGAAAACGAAACCTTATTAAAAGTCATGTTTGAAAAAAGATTAAAGACTTATCATTCAATGGGTTATCAAATTTTTGGTGAAGAACCTATTGCACCACGAAAAGTTGAGCAATTAAAGCTATTTTAATGTCCTGATTGGTACTTCTTGTTTGTTGTTATATCGATTAAAATCTGATAAAATGAGTCGTACAGTTTTTCACTGGGATAAAGTGAAAACTTCCAACAGTAGGGTTTTCTTCATCGCCTACTGATGGTTAGTTGAACTAATCGGGCACTTCCGGGTACTTGATTTCTCTTTCATTGGAGGGAGATTTAGTGACCGTTTATGCGGGAGAAAAGTTGAAAAGGGTTGAGACTCATGGTTTATCTTACTTTTATCATACCAATCATCATGGCTATTGCCGTTTTAGTGATTAGAATGAAAGCAACGAAACATCCCGTAACGAGGAAGAAAATCATTTTGCCGCCAATCTTTATGAGTACCGGTGCATTGATGTTCATCTTTCCGTTTTTTCGTGTTCCTTTTTTACAAGTAATTGAAGCACTGTGTGTCGGGATGTTTTTTTCCATCTTCCTTATTAAAACAACACATTTTGAAATTCGCGGGAATGAAATCTATGTTACGCGCTCCAAGGCCTTTGCCTTTATATTGATCGGGCTATTGCTGATTCGAACGGGATTAAAAGCCGCATTAAGTTTAACCGTCCATGTCGGTGAAACGGGAGGAATGTTTTGGATTCTTGCTTTTGGCATGATTGTTCCTTGGCGAATTGCTATGCTAATCCAATACAATAAAATGCAAAATCAATTACAGAATCAAAACGAGGAAAATTTACTCGAAATGGAAATAAGAGGAGCAAATTAAACTCTCCTCTTATTTTGATCTCTTTATCCTTTATCGCTGTATATTGCCTGTTCTTCCCCGTACCACCATTTTCCTAATTTCACCTGCAAAAACGGAATAACCCAATAATCTAACCCCAATGTTCGTCCGGATCCGTTCAACAACGCAATCGAAGCAGGTAAAGCCCAAAATTTATCCCACCCGAGCATCGCAGTTAAAGTAAACATAACAAGAAATCCGGCACTTGCTAAACTGGCAAGCCACGTAAATAGCCCGGCGATAAGCGCCAACCCAATCGCCATTTCTACAAAAATAACGAATTTTTGCATAAATATGGCAACTTCCGGTGTTGGCAGCATTATTTTCATAATCCACTCAAACCAAAACGGCATTTTACTTAAAATTGGAGTTGCCCATTCTCCTCCCGTTTCTGCAGCAGTCGCCCCGGTTGTCGGCTCCTGAAGCCAATCGAAAGGCATTCGGACCGTGTTGCCAACCAACCATGAATCTTCACCCAGTCCTTGAAAAAGAACGGGAACATTACGAAAACTTGAGGTTGCATGTTTCCACGTATCATGCCCCCATAATTTTGCTCCGGCTTCAACAAGCCAAAAGCCACCGACATATAATCGAAGTGGAAAACTCCATAATACATTTCCATAACGGTTGGTAAAGTTTCGAAAAATATTTCACTTATCTTTGACTTCAAAAAATTCATGTTTAATATATTGAACCATATAATATCCGCTACGGATGCCGAAAAAGTAATATAGGTTGACAATATGTTTCATTAAAATGGCTAACCAGCCACTTAAGCGGATGCCATTTAAATTAGCGACACCAAATCTAGCACCGATTGAAACCATAAACCCGTGATAGTTTCCTTTGTAGGTAACTTTTTGACCGCCTTTTATATCAGCAATAATGTTTTTCGCAGCAGTTACCGCAGTTTGTTCAGCAGCCTCAACAATTTGCGGCGTTGGTTTCCCTTCATTTTCTTCGTAATAAGCTAAATCACCAACTACATAAACATTTTTTAACCCTTCCGCTTCCATATATGAATTCACTATTAAACGGCCGGCTCGTGCTGATTGCATACCAAATCCTTCCACATCAGAATTTGCTTTTACACCGGCCGTCCATATTAACGTATATGTAGGGATTTCCTGACCGGATTTTAAAATGACCCGGTCTTCTTTTACTTCCACAATCGGTGAGTTTTTTAAGATTTTAATTCCTTTTCGTTCCATGTATCTCTCTGCTTTATCGGCATCTTTTCGATCAAGCATATTTAATATTGTTGGTGCCGCTTCCACTAAATATAAAGTGATATCATTCTCTTCCAATTTATTCTCTCGTGCTAATCGGTGTTTCCACTCTAATAACTCTCCCACCATTTCCACACCGGTAAAACCGGATCCGCAAACAATAAATGTTAACATCGCTTTTCTTTTAAGTGAATCTGTTTCCGCCGCAGCTAGCCGAACGGTTTCTTCAATATGTTTCCTTAAACTCACCGCATCTTCCCATGACCATAAAAGAAAGCCATGTTCTTTCACACCGGGTGTACCAAAATCATTTGGTTCGGCACCCATTCCTAAAATTAAGTAATCAAAAGGAAAAGTTTCATTTTTGGTAATGACCATTTTTTTCTCATGATCAACATGTTGTACTTCATCCGTAATTAAGTTAACTTTCGTTCGGTTAAATAATTTTCGCAAATCCATCTGAACGGCTGTTGGTTCAACACGATGGGCAGCAACCTCATGTAATTCTGTCAACATCGTATGGTAAGAATGTTTGTCGATTAACGTGATTGAAACCTGTTCATCTTTTTTAAAAGTTTTTGCGAGTTTTTTTGCCGCATGTACTCCGGCATAACCGGCACCGATGATTACAATTTTCTTTTTATCCATAAGCGTTCACTCCTTAAAAAAAGTTTTTCCTGACATTGCCTTTTTATGCGAATTGTCTTTCATGAACCTTATGTTTTTTGGTGTATATATAGATAGGAAACATGCAACCTAACATTACATGCCAAATAATTTTATAAAAAAATTTTAAAAGGAAGTGAAAACATGAAATATCATAAGATTTTTGTGTCCTCTCTTTTATCCTTATCCTTACTACTCTGTGCCTGTGGTAATAACGATGACAACGCAAAGAAAAATAATAATCAAGAAGAACAGAAAGACCAAGGTAGTGGTGTTGACAGCAAGAATGTTGAGAATAAAGTTGTCGCCGGTAGTCCACTTCAAGATGGAACGTATTCTTTAACTGAAACAAATTATGATGAAAACGGTTGGAGAGCAACGGAAAGAATTACAGTTAAAAACGGCAAACGAAAGCGGACTATAATTACATCAATGAAGAAGGAAAGCTAAAAACGGATGATAAAGATTACCCAAAAAATATGAGTGCGAAAACAGGTGTTGGCCCGCAAGATTATATTCCACAATTAAATAAACAATTGGTTAAAAAACAAGATGCAAAACAAGTGGAAATTGTCAGCGGTGCAACCCATTCCTCGGAAAAGTTTGTCAATTATTCCCAACAATTAATTCAAAAAGCTCAAGCCGGGGACACAACTGAAATTCAGATCGATACAAGTGCTCCTTTAAAAGACGGGGTTTACAAACTTACAGAGAAGAACCTTGAAACAAATGGTTGGAAAACATATATCAACATGACAGTAGAAGGCGGAAGAATTACGCAAGTGGACTATAATAATGTGAATGCTGACGGAAAATTAAAATCAGAAGATGAAGACTACGAAAAGAATATGAAAGATAAGTCCGGTGTTGGGCCAAAAGAATATATTCCACAATTAAGCCAGGCATTAGTTGAAAGTCAAAACACAGAAGGGATTAGCGTAGTCAGCGGTGCAACCCACTCCAGTCATTTATTTAAAATGTATGCGGCACAATTAATCAATGCGGCACAAAGAGGCGACACAACTCCGATTGAAGTAGATAACATCGTTTTTGCTGAAGAATAATTAACTAAAGAAAACTAGGGCGTCCGAGTCTTTAGGCGAGAGCAGAGCCGTAGTTCCCCGAAAAAATATAAAATTTTTTCGGCT
>JAAROH010008051.1_pt1 | contig 16911 bp, 15 predicted proteins | sample 7248631 | NCBI WGS metagenome assembly JAAROH01 (sample SAMN09772309, study PRJNA484901) | compost metagenome | isolation source: Vermicomposting unit | place: India
CAATTTTAACAAGAGGTGCTGTTGATTTATATGCGTTGTTTGAATGGGGGCTTACCTTATACTAACAAAAAAAGAAGCTGCTAGAAGAAACACATCCTTCTAGCAGCCAAACGATTATTTACTCGTAGAAAAGCAATTTGCCTCTATTTCTTCCCATGTCATATAAATTCGAACAATATCTTCTTCAATTAGTGGTGCTCCTGTTTGCACTTCAATAAACTCTAAATCAGTCATTGCTTTAATTCCATGTTTCGCACCAACAGGAATTTCAAGCACTTCACCCGGTTTCACACGGCGAATTTCTCCATTAAAGGCAAATTCTCCCTCACCTTTAATAATTGTCCATACTTCACTGCGATGATTATGCATTTGATAGCTTAAGTTTTTACCCGTTGATACTCCGATTCGTTTAGTTAGTACTTCTCTTCCTTCTTTAAACTTCGTATAATCTAATACCCGATACCAACCCCAACGGCGCTCCTCGTACATGGGCCGTTGATCAATATCATTTACAATCTCTTTGAGTTTGGGACTTGCTGCTTTATCAGAAACTAAAATTCCATCCGGACTCACGGCAATAACAGCATTCGATACCCCTAATACGGTCACAGGAATGTCAAGTTCATTAATTAAGTGAGTGTTTTCTGAAGCAGCTATAATCCCTTTCCCAATTTGATTAGTTTCCATTTCTTCAGTCAAAGTATTCCATGTGCCAAGGTCTTTCCAATCACCATCATAAGGTAACACAACAATATGTTCTGTCTTTTCTACTACCTCATAGTCAAAGCTAATCTTTGGTAGCTTATCATACTGCTTTAATAACTCATCATATTGAAGTGGAAATCCTTTTTCATGCAGCATTGAAATAATGTAATCAAGTTTAAAGGCAAACACGCCGCAGTTCCAAAGCGCGCCTTGTTTAATTAACTCCGCTGCTTTTTCTTCGGTTGGCTTCTCCGTGAAATGGCTTACTCTTAAATAATCACTATCACTAGATTTAGAAGCTGGAACAATATAACCGTACTTCGCAGATGGATACGTTGGCTCCACACCGATTAACGCCAAATCAGCCCCACTTGCGAGTACGGTTTTCTCTAAATCTTTCACTCTATCAAAAAAACGGTCCTCTACATACGGATCAACAGGTAACACTGCAACAACTTCATCTAAACGAATTCCTTCCACACTATACAAGTAAACCGATGCTAGAGCAATCGCTGGAAACGTATCGCGCCGCATCGGTTCAATGATAATCGGTACCTCTTGTCCTAATTGGCTTTGAATCATATCGACTTGGGATTTGCTTGTCGCAATCACAGCGGAATCAGTTAGACCAACATTTCCTAACTGTTCCCATACGCGCTGCACCATAGATTGTAGATCTCCGTTTTGATTTTCTATTACCTTTAAAAATTGCTTGGATCGTGCATCGTTAGATAATGGCCAAAGGCGTTTACCGGAGCCGCCGGAAAGTAATACAAGTTTCATGGAAAACCTCCTAATTTTTATCTACATATTTTCAAGTTTACTATTTACATAGTCTTCAAACTCTTTTCTAAATCTTTCTGGGGAAAAATACAACGCATTTTCACGACAGTCTTGATATTGAATATCTCCCGAGATATTCTCAAACAACTGGATAGACTGAACTAATGATGCCACAGTCTGTTCTTCAAAAAATAAACCTGTTGGCTTCTCAGCTTGTCCATATCCTCGAATCGTTTCTAATGCCCCACCTTTTCCATAGGCAATAACTGGCGTACCACAAGCTTGCGCCTCAACAGGTGTGATTCCGAAATCTTCTTCTGCGGCAAATACAAACGCTTTTGCTCGTTGCATATAGTCTCTTAAAACTTCAAAAGGCTGATATCCGAGCAACTCCACATTAGAAGCAGCCTTTGCCTTAATTTTATTAAATTCCGGTCCGTCACCTATAACGACTAATTTTTTATCGGGCATCTGTGAGAAAGCTTCAACGATTAAGTCGATTTTTTTATATGGAACCATTCGAGATGCTGTGAGATAAAAGTCCTCTTTTTTATCGTGGAAAGTAAAAGCAGACACATCGACCGGTGGATAGATGACATCCGCTTTCCTTCGATACACTTTCCAAATTCTCCGAGCGATAAATTTTGAGTTAGCTACAAAATAATCAACCCCATTCGCCGTACGATAATCCCAATTTCTAATATAATGAAGGATCGCTTTCGCTATCCAACCTTTCATTCCTCGATCTAATCCAGCTTCCTTTAAATACTGATGTTGCAAATCCCATGCATAGCGGATTGGTGAATGTACATATGAAATATGTAACTGATTGGGCCCAGTAATAATACCTTTAGCAACGGCATGAGAACTAGAAATTATTAAATCATAATTTGATACATCTAAATTCTCTATTGCTAAAGGCATTAATGGTAAATAATTACGATATTTTTTTTTTGAAAATGGTAAAGTCTGAATAAAAGAAGTTTTAACGCCTTTGTTTTTTATAAATCCTCTTTCACTTTGATTTAAAAAATCTACAATACTAAACAAATCTGCTTTGGGATATAAATCAATAATTTGCTCTAAAACTTTTTCTGCTCCCGCATAGGTAACAAGCCAATCATGTATTATAGCTATCTTCATTTTTCCTCAACCTTTTTTTCAAATTGACTAACACTTGTTGTAAATATAAATTTTGTTAAAACAAAATATATAAAAACAATTAATATTAAATCTGTTAAACCTATACTATTAATACCTGTTGATAATATTAACCCGCAAAACAATGCTATTTGTGAATAATATAATAAATATAAAAAGTTACCATAGTTTAGCTCAGTGCATTTTTGAAGAAATCCTATTAATCCCCCCACAAAAAACATGATGAATATACCTAATTCCCTGAAATTTAAATAAAACTCTCCGAATATTGAAGGATCATAGGTAACATTTTTTGCAAACACATCAGGCAAGAATAATTTTGTAGCAAGAACGCCTATTAATAAAGGTTTATCTGGAAATAATGATCTTGGAATTGGTTGTAAAAGGAGACCCAAATAGGTAGTACCTTTATAAGTAGAAACTGTCCCATTGTCAATATTCTCTACAATAGTTTGATAAAGACGAAATGAATCAAATCTATCTATTAATTTATCATATATTGAATCTATGCCTTGATCAAAATTTATGGAATACCGATAATTATCCTGTGTACTCCCTCTAAATTCACCATATATAACAAATAACAAAGAAACTGCTAGCAAAATAGGAACTAAATTAATAAACTTTATTTTCCTATTTGCATAATTCTGAATGATCATCAAAGCCAAGAATAACATCAATAATGGTCCTCTATTCCCGTATAACATTAATAAAACAGATGAAACCACCAAAAAAATCAAAAAAGAAATCTTATAGATTAGCTTTTTTGAATTCTTTTTTACGAAACCCAAATAAAAAATTATACATAACGTAAAGGAAATTAACCCTTGAATTATCACTCGTATATATTGTAACCCATCTGAACTTGATCTAATTCGAAAGTCATATATATTGGAAAATATAGAAAAAATATTTGTGTATCCAGTTATTATCATCAATACAAAAAATAACAATACAGCCAAAATAAATAAAAAAAGCTGCTTAATGTAGATATTTTTTCTTAATAATATTGATGAGCTTATTTTTAATGTTGTCTTATTTTTAATTAATATATATCCAACATAAAATATTGGTATTGACATTAAAATAATTAATAATGACTTCTCCGAAACATAATATCCATATTTATTTAATTGAAAAGGAAATAGTACAAAATTAAGTAAAAAATAAAAAACGAAAATTGCTATTGGAGAAAATAAAGCATGAATATCTTTTTTTATTTCTATTAAATAAATAAGACTTATCATAACACTTATAGATAAAATATAAATATTTACCAAATTAACATTAGTCAACAAATTTACAAGAAGATTGATATTAATAACTAAAAATAATAATAGGACTAAATATTTGTTACTCTTTATTAATAATAAAAGAATAGTTACAATTAAAATAAATTTAAAAGTAAATGATGATATTGCAGAGATTACGCCTAATAGAATGCTTAAAATTATTATTCCATATCTCATAAAATATTCTGATTTCAAACTTTCGTCACCACTTTTTTGTCACCATTTTTTATAAAGTTATAATATTCAACTCCTATTTTGTTCCAGTCCCATAATTCCAAAGATTCTTTTGCTAATGATGCAATTTTTTTGTATTCTTCTCTGTTATAATAAATGTCTTTTAATATTTTTTCCATTTCATTTTCATCATTAGCAAAAAAAACACTTCTAAGCTCTCTGATGATCTGAGGAGTATCTTTTCCTTCTGTTGTTACAACTGGTAAAGAATATTGTATTGACGTTAAAAATGTTCCTCTTCTCAAAGTCACTCCTTCTTCAAATGGTAAAACACAAACATCTGACTCACTGAGAAGTTCAGAAATTTTCTCTTCTGGGCAATCAATATACCAATAAGTTATTGGTTCTAATTGGTTTTCTTTTATTAGCTGCTCTAGTTGATTAAGATAATTCAAGTGGTATGGATGTTTCGCTCCTATAAGGTATAGTCTAACCTTAAAATTATCTTTATAAAGTTTATCTACAACTTTAATCAATTTTTCAACCTTCTTAGCTGGATAAAACGCACCAAAAAATGTAATAGTAAATAAATTATTATTTTTTTCTTCCTTAATCTCCTTCTTTTTATTTTCAATAAATTTTATATTCGTTGTAATTGGAATATATTTCATTTTTCTTCTAATAAAATAAGGCATTCTGTTAATTTCTTCTTCTGTAACTGAAACAATCTTATTTGATATAAAAAGGAAAATTAAAATGACTAATTTTCTGATAAAATGAACATATGAATATTCATGTAACACATAAACAATCTGTTTTCCATATATTTTTCCTATTAAAACTTTTAATAAAGGCATTAAACTATAACCGTATTCCGGACAAGGATAATTTATTAATATTATATCTGCTAATTTTAAATCTTTTACTTTAACTTCTTTATACGTTTTTTTATTGATTAATAAATCTCTTGATGGAAAATTATTGTAAAGGTTATTTGTATAATCACAAACCCCACACGAACCTAAGGCAAGTTTTCCTGTAATCATTAATAAATTCATGAACAATTCCCCTTATATTTTCTGGATTTTTTAAAATATATTGTTAAGGATTTGTAGAATTTTGTCCAAAGAGATAGATCAAATTTGACCAAAAGCCTTCAAGAGCACAAAGCATGTGTGCTTCAGTTTCTTCGAGATCGTCATGTTCCGTTTGACAACAACCAAGCCGAACGAGATTTACAGATGGTAAAGGTCAAACAGAAAATCTCGAGTATGTTCCGTCATGAAGGAGATGTCTATGCGTTCTGTCGGATCCGAAGCATCATATCCACATGAAAAACGAATATTGAAATCTCTTGAGAAATCTCTCATCAGGGAGTCACTCGAGCAGATTCTCTCAATGTAATAAAAGGGTTTTCCTATTCGAAAACGCCCTGTTTATGTTGAATCTTCGTATATTTATTACTAATGGGCTGAATGGTTACCTTCAAGGTTAAACATATTATTAAGTTCTCGAAAATTTGATTATTATAATTAAATTATCACGGTCGAAAAAACTTTAATTGTAATACATAAAACATGTATATACTACTTTAATTTATAGATTTAACTTTACTTAAATATTGTTGTGGATCTATAAATTTTCCGCTTATCCCTTTAAAAGAATACCATATTGTTCGAAATAAATATCTTAAACCTAATAACCTATTGTATTTCCATTTCTTTTTTAAACAAATTACTAACATACGTTTTATAAACTCAATTACTAACAATACATTTCCAATGAATAAGTTCATTCCCTTTAAGTTGGAACTAATCCAAAGACTTCTATTTCTTAATCCATAACAAACTTTCCAAAAGTTTTTTATCGAATCAACAGAAGCTATTCCATCTTTATGAAAGATTATTGCATCAGTAACTAAAAAACTATTCATTTTTTGTTTTATTCTATAAGTATACTCTGTATCATCTAGCCAAATAAAAAAATCTTCTCGTGGAAAACCAACTACCTCCACTACTTTCTTAGAAATCAACGGTCCGACGAACGCATTCGCATCTAATTCGATTACTTTTTGGCTACTTATAAATTCCAAAGGTATTGGTATATCTTTTGTCAATGTTCTATTAAGCTTTTTATGATGATAGTTTTGAATTTTATTAGAGTATTTATTAACAATTAGTGGGGCTACAAAGCCTATATCTTTATTGCCACAAACAAAATCCATCAAATTCTTTAAGCAATCTACATCTGGTTCAGCATCATCATCCATTACCCAAATCCAATCATATCCTTGCTCATAGGCTTTTTTTACGCCAATATGAAATCCTCCTGCACCACCCACATTTTCTGTCAAATGATATGCTTGAATTTTTTTGTTCTTATCTACAAGATTATTCAAATATTCTTTAGTGCCATCTGTACTACTATTATTAATAATTAGTATACTCTCCAATTTGTATGTTTGATTTAATAAAGCATTAATACATTCTTTTAACATCGTTAATCGATTATAAGTAACGACTACAGCACATACTTTCTCCACTACATTTCCATCCTTCTTATCATGGTTTTATCTTTTGTTCAAAAACTTTTAAAGCCTTTGCAACTACCATATCCATATCATAGTATTGATACTCTGCTAAACGACCAATAAAAATTAAGTTATCATATTTTCTTGCTTCTTCTTTATACTGTCTATATAGCTCCAAATTATTTTCATTCTTAATCGGATAATAAGGAATATTTTCCTCTGGAATATACTCTTGGGAAAACTCTTTGACAGTTGTTGTTTTGTCAGAAGATTGATTTGTTAAATGTTTAAATTCAGTTATCCTTGTAAAATTATAATCATTTGGATAATTGACAGTTCCTACTTCTTGTACTTGTTCTTGGTTAAATTGTTCAAACACAAAGTTTAACGAGCGATAAGGTAATTGTCCAAGCTTGTAATCAAAGAAATAATCAATTGGACCAGTATAAATAATTTGTCCACGAAATTTTTGCCCGAATAAACTTGCTTCACCTGTTTCCAAGTTAAATTGCAGTACCTCTTTGTAATCCGTGTTTAGTAAAATTTTAATATTTTCATGATCTAGCATTCTTTCGAATAGTTTGGTGTATCCTTCTTTCGGCATCCCTTGATAAGGATCTTGGAAGTAGCGGTCATCCCGGCTAATATATACAGGCACCCGTCCTGTGACAGAAGGATCTAACTCTTCTGGCGTAACACCCCATTGCTTTGTTGTATAACCAAGAAACACCTTTTCATATATATAATCAGCTAAAAACTTCAGATCTGTATCTTCCACTTCACGCAGTTTTAAAATAGGTACTTTTTTGTTATAACCAAAATTTTCGATAAGTTTCTTCTCTAAACGTTCAGCTAAATTTTTAGGAAATAATTGATTAATAGAGTTTAAATTAAATGGAATCGGTACTTTTTTTCCATCAATAACCCCAAGTACTTTATGATGATATAAATGCCAGTCCGTAAAATTTGATAAATAATCCCAGACTTTTTTTACTTTCGTATGAAAAATATGCGGTCCATAGTTATGGATTAAAATACCTTGGCTGTCATACGAATCATACGCGTTTCCTCCAATATGATTGCGTTTTTCAATCATTAATACTTTCTTATTTAACTGTGTTGCAATTCGTTCTGCTAGCACGCTGCCGGCAAATCCTGTTCCAACGATCACATAATCAAACATGTTTACCCTCCAGAAGTTTAATTCCTTTTGAATGTAAATACATAAACATTGTCAAAGTAACAAAAAACTCCGAAACAGCGACACCAAAAGCTGTTCCTATATGTTTAAACACAGGTACCAAAATGATAGCTAAGAAAACATTTAATATGCTAGCTAGCATTAAAATATTTGAGAAGGCTTTCTTGTATCCTAGATTCAACATTGTTTGGATGCCGAAAATGTTACTTAATCCTATTATAAATGGTAAAAAAGCAATAATTTTTAGTACTATAATAGATTGCTTGTAATTATCTCCTAAAGCAATATCTATTATGTTTTCCGTAAATACAAAAATCATTAAAGATATTAGGAAAGTACAACCACCGACTATCAAAAGAATTTTTCTTATAAAGATTAACCCTTTCTTAGGGCTTTCTGACATTAATCGGCTAATATAAGGATAAATCGTTTGGGAAACTGGATTGATAATCCCAGTTGCAGCATTTATTATTTTTTCAGCGCTTGCATAATATCCTACAACTGTATTATTAGTAAATAAACCGAGAATAAATGTATTACTAACTGTATACAAGCTAATAGCTACTGTAGAAATAAATACATGCCACCCTTCTCTTAATTGGTATTTAATATCGCTCCAACTAGGGGATACAAAATTTACGCCAAAAGTCCTTTTGATCATGCCTAAAGATATGAATCCAATTAGTATAGTTCCGAGGGAGTTAAGCAATGGAACAAATAGGATATCACTGCGCTGCTTTACCAACAAGAAAATACCTATCGTAAAAATTGTTTTGGCAATGATATTAAGAATAGTTATATACCTCATTTTTTCCATTCCCTGGAAAAACCAAATAGGGAAAAGAACGTTACCGATAACCATTCCGAATGTTACTATATATACTAGTTTATGGTTTTGAAATTTCGGGAATAACAAGATCAATGAACAAAGTATAAAGAAACTTATCATCATAAAGAATAACTTAATAGTCATAACAGTACTGAAAATACTTTGAACTCTTTTTTTATTGTTTCTATAAATCGCAATTTGATTTGTAGCAGATAGATTAAACCCATAGTCAACTAAAATAATAAAAAACTGAATGAATGATTGAGCAAACGCCACTAATCCATAGTTGTCTGGACCTAAAACCCTCACTAAATAAGGTAGCGTAAGCAAAGGAAGTATATAATTTAGTCCTTGCAAAGTTGCTAAAGATAGAAAGTTTTCAAATAATCTTTTTTTATCAGACATACATACTTTTCTCCTATAATCAAAATCAATAAGCTCCTCTTCTTAGAAGGACCATGAACACTGTTTTTACGAGAATCACTATATCTAAAAACAACGATTGGTTATATACATAAAATAATTCCACTTCTACTCTTTCAGGATACCCGACTTCACTTCTTCCGCTTACCTGCCAATAATCCTAGTTGTATATTCCCTAAAATTTTGCCAACTAAGAAATAATCAATATTATTATTTGCATACATAAACAATTGCGAGCCTAAAACATTAGAGCTATATGAAATAATATTTCTAGTTTCCCCTTTGTCCAATTTAAAAGGGCCATTTATGGAAAGTGGTTGAGATATTATCGATAATAAGGCTTGAATTAAAGGACGAACAAGGTACTTAGTTGACACAGCTAATAGTGAATCGAAGTAAATTGCAAAGTAAATTGCAAAAGCACTCGACACTAATTCTGCACAAATGTCTACTTTTGCTATTGTTTTAAATTTATTATTCTTCATTATTATTGCTCTAGAAGTATTACCAAAAGACCCTATAAGAATACCAACACTTACATATTTCAATACTATACCAACTTGGTCATCGTTGTATAAAATAGAAATATAGGGAGAAAGTATCCATAACAATAACGCTAAACACACAGAAACTATAAAATTTAACCAAAATGTTGAAGAAACAACATTTATATTATAATTCTTTTTATATATTAAATAGGAGCTAAATCCACTTTCTTGAATTACAAAAATAACTCCAGCAAAAACCATAGCCATTCCCAATATACCGAAATATTCAGGTGCTAATAATCTAGCTAAAACCATATTTGTCAACACATTAATTAATTGTGTACCAATTATACTTAGAAATGACCAGAGGGTATTTTTATAAACCGACATTTTTTCACCTTTTCGAAAATCATATTACTATAAGAAAAACTTTAACTATTAAGGTGCCTTTTTTATAAAAAGATCTTTAAAAATTGTGTTAAATTCAAAATAATATAATTTCTTCACATCATTGCGATTCGCTGCATCAATTAATTAGTAGGAAATTCATTCTTTGCAGCACCAACACTGCCATTTTTTGCTTCAGCAAGAAATTACTTATTGGTTATTCCTTTTGGAAGGATTAATCAACTTAGATTTTATCTCGAAAATCTAGCTCTTCCAGTTTTTGGACAATAGAAGAACCAACTAGCCCTTTATGTCCTGCTACATATATTTTTGAAGTAAATTCCATTTTTAAATATCACCTTTCTTAGTAAGCATCTTTCGAACCAAACAGTACAAGTACTGTTTTTAATATTAATTTTATATCAACACGAAGGCTTCTTTCGTGTATGTATTTAATGTCTAAATCCACCCATTCATCAAAGCTTAAACTGCTTCTACCACTCACTTGCCAATAACAAGTTAGACCTGGAGTTACACTGATACGTTGTCTTTCATACGGTGTATACTTAGCAACTTCATCCGGTAGTGGTGGCCTCGGTCCCACTAGACTCATATCTCCTTTTAGGACGTTAAACAATTGTGGCAGTTCATCAATGCTAGTTTTCCTGATAAACTTACCGATTTTTGTCACACGCGGATCATGTTTCATTTTAAAAACTGGACCCGTTGCTTCGTTTTTTTCCATAAGCTGAGCCTTTAACTCCTCTGCATTCGCAACCATAGATCTAAATTTATACATATAGAAAAGTTTACCGTCTTTTCCAACACGATATTGTTTGAAAATGACCGGACCATCTTTATCTTCTAATTTAATTAGAAAAGAAATAATTAAAAATAAGGGCGAGAGAATGATAAGACCTAATGTCGCACATACAACATCAATTATTCGTTTGGTAATTAAATAAGCTCGTCGTTCATTGGTCTCAATAGCTTGCATCTTTATATCTTTTATTTTTTCTACAGTTGCTGCATGCTCATTAGAACTAGAAGGGGGCATACCCCGGTCACCTTCCTCTCACTTTTCTTTATCTATTTATTGAACTTCAACTTTCTTTTTAACGTTCAAGATTTCTTCCATCATCTCTAACAATGGCTCTCTTAAATCATCCTTTTGCAGTGCAAATTCAAGCGTTGTTTTTACAAATCCCAATGTTTCCCCCACATCATACCGTTTACCTTCGAAGTCATAGGCAAACACGCGTTGGATTTGGTTCAACTGTTGGATTGCATCGGTTAATTGAATTTCACCACCAGCACCAACTTGTTGTTTTTCAAGGAAGTGGAAAATTTCCGGTGTCAGTACGTATCTTCCCATAATGGCAAGATTCGATGGTGCAGTGCCCGGATCTGGTTTCTCGACAAAGTTTCGTACTTGGTAGCGACGACCTTCACTAGATAATGGGTCAATAATTCCGTACCGATGGGTTTCGTTATCGGGAACTTGTTGTACACCGATAACGGATGAAAAGGTTTCTTCAAATTGGTCGATTAATTGACGTAAGCAAGGTGTGTCATTTTGAACAACGTCATCGCCAAGTAGGACGGCAAATGGTTCGTCACCGATAAAATTACGGGCACACCAGACGGCATGACCTAAACCTTTTGGTTCCCGTTGCCGGATATAGTGAATATTGGCGAGGTTTGATGAGTACTGGACTTTCTCCAATAGGTCGAACTTGCCTTTTTCCCTCAGGTTCGCTTCCAGTTCCGGTGCATTGTCGAAATGGTCTTCAATCGCCCGTTTCCCTTTCCCGGTAACAATGATAATGTCTTCAATACCGGATGCGACCGCCTCTTCGACTATGTATTGAATCGTCGGCTTGTCCACGATTGGGAGCATTTCTTTTGGCATGGCTTTCGTTACCGGTAAAAACCTTGTTCCGAGCCCTGCCGCTGGAATAATTGCTTTTCTTACCTTTTTCAAAATTAATAGCCCTCCTAATTATGTATCTTTTTTGAGAAATATTGTATTACAATAGTAATATTTACCTATTTTTAAAGAAAAAGAAAAATGTCTAATGAAACAACACAATACGTTTTATGTTCTTTCATTAGACATTCTCTAGTTGATTCTCTCTCAGATGCCGAAGTCAGTAACTCTTCCACATATATCAAAATGATCTGATCGCCACCCAAGAAAGTTTTACAAAAGTTCATATATTGAAATAGTTTTTAGCAGGAGTTTTTAAAAGTGTTTTTTGGGGCAAACCCACACAAATAAATCAGATTGGGCATCTAACCCGTCCTCACACCATACTTCTGACAACAAGTGTCTAAGGTCTCGGTTCGCTATCAACGTCACCCACAGCATGGCCGAGTGCCTCCGTTGATATTGGTTAGGAGACATCACCTGTATTAATACGTGGATCATTTTTTACAATTACTATGACAAAGCTGCCATGTGTTTCAAAAATAGTTCAACATGTGAATGTTTTATCAATTGACTTTCCAACCATTCCCTTGAACCATCCGAGAATGATCCTCCGCTTCATTAGTTACGGATCTTCATATAAAATCAGGCGAGCTTTGAGATTAAAAGCCCAAGATATTTCTTGATCAGTTACGGGTCTATATATAAATCGGGCTAAAATTGCTCTCCCTTTTAAAATAGCCCAAGTATTTTCTTCCGCTTGATTGGTTGCGGGTCTTCACGGTAAATCATTTGTCCAGAAATTATATATTCCGCGTTTTCCCGGAACATATAGACGATTTCCGTCCCAAATTCCCGCTCAATCTCTTCATAAGCCGCACTTAAATGAAATGGACGTGTTGTTATGTTATGTGCATCACTGGCAACACAATGAGTTAAGTTCGCTTCAATCAGTTGGAAGGAAAACTTTTGAATTTTCTTTCCGAGGTCGCCGGTTACACTAGAAGCCGTTACTTGAGTAATCGCCCCTTTTTCAACCAGTGAAAAAAGCTTATCCGGCTGTTCGACAATTTGGCTGTTCCGCTCCGGGTGAACGATAACCGGTGTCAGGCCTTTTGTCTGCATTTCATAAAAAAGGCGCTCGGCATAGTTTGGCACATGATTTGCCGGAAATTCTATCAAAATATAGTTTTTATCGTTGACGGTAGCAATTAAATCGTGATCATATTCCAATTCCCAATCGCCGAATAAACGAACTTCCTGACCGGTCAAAATCTCAAGCGGAATTCCTTCTTTTTGCAAGGCGTCATTTAATTGATTCACCTTTTCAACAACGACTTTTTTCGGATTATTGTATCTAGATGTTTGATGATGAGGAGTGGCGGCAATTTTCCGGATCCCGTCATTAACTGCTGCTTTGGCCATTTCCAGACTATTTTCTAGTGTTTGAGCCCCGTCATCAAGCCCCGGAAGTATATGACAATGAATATCGATCATCTTTGCCGCCTCCTAATCTCGTAGTATTTTAATGTTCTGCATAGTAATAGTAGTAATGCGTATCTTTATCGGCCTTTTTATTATTAAGTACAGCACCTAATAATTTTGCCTGAGCGCTAGTTAATATCTCTTTCGCTTTAATCGCTCCATCGCGGTCTGTTGTACCACTCGATGTTACCAATATCGAACCATCTGCCAAATTAGCCAATACTTGTGCATCGGTTACCGTTAAAACGGGTGGTGTATCGAACAGGATGAAGTCATATAAATTGTAGGCTTCTTTTAATAGATACTCCATGGAAACGGAAGCCAATAACTCTGCCGGGTTTGGCGGAATTGGACCGGATGTTAAGACAAATAAATTTTCTACATCCGTCATATGAACAGCATCCATGAGTTCAGCTTGTTTTGTTAATACACTGGTTAAACCGAATGTATTTGGTAATTGGAATGTATAGTGAGCTGTTGGTTTTCGCAAATCGGCGTCAATCAACAACGTCTTTTTTCCTTGTTGGGCAAACACAACTGCCAGATTCGCTGCCGTAGTGGATTTTCCTTCCATTGGACCGGATGAAGTAACAACAATTGACCGAATTGCTTGGTCCACAGAAGCATATTGAATATTGGTTCGAATTGTCCGGTATTGTTCGGTAATCGGGGATTTTGGATCCTTTTTCGCAATTAAATGCCGTTTTGAACGAGATGCAGTTTTGTTTCTTGCCATTATCTTGTCTCCCCTCTTCCCCGTTGTTTTTTATGGAAGGGACCTTCCGAAGCTTCAATCGTTGTGATTACGCCGAGTACAGGTAATTCCAAGTATCTTTCAATGTCTTGCTCAGTTTTTAACGTATGATCAAGGTATTCGTATAAGAAAGCCAGTCCAACTCCTGCCATCAACCCAACAACGATAGCAATGGCGATATTCAAGAACGGTTTTGGTTTTACCGGTGAAATGTCATCCGGTACTTCAGCCGGTGTTAAAATATTTACGTTATCCACATTCATGATTTTGACAACTTCTCTTTGAAACACTTCTGCGACTTTATTAGCAATTTTCGCCGCTTCGTTCGGATTTGGGTCTTCAACAACGACACCAAGAATTTGGGAATTATCTTCACTTTGAACGGTAACCTTTCCTTTTAACTCCGCAGTTGTATATTCTCCGTTCAGTTCCTCTGCAACAATATCTAAGATTCGCGGGCTAGTAATAATACCGCTATACGTATTAATCAACTGAATATTCGTTTGCACTTCATTTGTATTATAGTTTTCGCCAACTGTTGAGCGATTGACAAGTATTTGCGTAGATACTTGATATATGGGGGTGATTACAAAGAAGCTGAATATTGCAGCGACCAAAGCAGCTGTAAATGTTAACAGTAAAATTAGACTGAGCCGCTTTCGTAAAGTTTCAAACAATTCTTTTAGACTAATGGTCTCTTCCATGGATGCCTCCTAAAATTTTAAACAATAAACGTATGATATTTTATATGTAGCAATCTATTATTCGTACCGTAAAGAACATGGTAATTATACCATAGGTTTTATGAATTATTAAATGAAAATTATGTAAAATCCTATATGCTCTGAAAAATGGTTTAACAGCTAAAGTTTATTTTTCAAAGAGAATGTATCCTTATATAATATTGAATATTATATGTAGTGGAAGCTTTCGTTAATTCTTTTTAGCACAAATTTAAATCGTGATGAATTAATTAATTTTTCAGTATAGCTATACCCAAAACGAAAATTATGAATTAAAATAAGACAAGGAGTCAGAGGCTGCTAGTACTCCTAACCCTAAAAACTTTCATTTTTATCATATCTCTTTTTACATTATTTTTCCAGATTTATTTAAAAAGTTATATCGAAATTTGCAAGTTTTAGGTAAAATAAGTGGTAAAGTGTCAAAATCTTGCACTAAATAAAATTATACTCGGTTCTTGAAGTAAATCAATTATCTTCTATTAATATATCGACATATTTATTTTAGGAAATGATGGAGGTTAACATGGCACAGCGGATTTTAGTGATTTTTTCATTTATTGCCTTGATTGTGGTTACAATTGTGGGTGGATTTTATTGGAATGAAAAACAAGAACAAGTTGTAAATAATGCCGAGGCCGGTGTTATTGGGCATGGAGGCAAGTCAGGTGGCACCGTGAAAAAGTCTGACGCTCGGCGAACAGAAATTGAATCGATGACGGCAAATTTACCTAAAGGCGTTCAAAAAGCTTTTCTTGCAGCCTATGATGACGGTAAAAAATTGGAGATTGCCTTTGTCGGTACGTCAGCTTTAGGAAAAGGAGCTGGTGGGTGGAGTGATATAGTCGAGAAACAATTGGAGACCGCTTACGGGACTTCATTTGTTGATGTTGTCACTTATCAATATGATGGCGGTTCTTCAGGTTTTCTTACCAGTCGTTTAGCAGAGGAAATTGCCAGCGCCGGTTATGATATCGTCTTTTTGGAAGGTTTCACATTAGAAGATAATGGTGAGATCAGCATTGACCAATCTCTTACAAATGTTGGAGCGATTGTTGATTTGTTGGTTAGCGCTAACCCTGATGTACAAATTATTTTGCAACCGCCCCACCCAATTTATGCGGCCGTCAATTACCCGCGGCAAGTCGAGCAACTTAAGGCATTTGCCGAAGAAAGGGGTCTGCCTTATTTTGATCACTGGAAAAATTGGCCGGATTATACGAGTGACAAAATTTTACCATACTTAACAGATGATAACATGCCGAGTGTGACTGGACATCAATTATGGGCCGAGGCGATTATGAATTATTTTGTAGCAAAATAAGATTGTTATGGATTCGGCGATGTTTATTGACGGCATCGGCAGGGATCTAGAGGCAGTGAGAGGCAGCAAGAGGCAGTGAACTCGAACTAACTTTATAAGCACAACAGAGGGGAGAATCTGTTGTGCTTATTTTTGTTTTTGCTGTAAAGCTTTGAGTGTCTGCTTGTGTTTATTTGTGGTCATTCGACAGTTTTTTCAAACAATCGTTTGTTTGAAAACGTGTTGAAGTCTTGGCTTTGCTAGGTTTGGGGAAATTGGGCATGCGTGATTCGACATTTTTTGGTTTCTATTTGTTCAACTACAAATTTTTGTTCAATTGCAAATTATGGATAGCCAATTCCGAAGTCATAGCTGGCTTACTTATCGTGGGTGTGGGTTGGTCTTGTGATTGTTTGTTTTTGAGTGTATTCATTCGGGGGAGATATTTTCATGTTTTGTGTACGATTGTGAGGTGGTAAACAATTTCAATTGAGTTAAGACATATTCAGTCCATGAGGCTCTGGCTTGGTTCGATTCTATTGGACAGTTTTTACTGGTGGACGTCTATTTTGTCCAATAGCGCCCGGCTATTGGACAATTTTTGCTGGTTGACTCCCAATTTTGTCCACGAGAGTCGTTCTATTGGACAGTTTCACTTGGTTGAGGCTCCATTTTGTCCACGAGAGCCGTTCTATTGGACAGTTTTTGCTGGTCGGCAGCCCA